>Ga0041059_1001096_pt1 | contig 21587 bp, 14 predicted proteins | sample AraColnosormetaG_FD_56232 | JGI IMG/M metagenome (GOLD analysis project Ga0041059, IMG submission 56232) | Arabidopsis roots microbial communities from North Carolina, USA - Col MF nosort | ecosystem: Host-associated > Plants > Roots > Unclassified | place: USA: North Carolina | collected... | reverse complement strand
AAAAAAANATATATATATATATATATATATATATATATATATATATAATAACTGAAATTTATCCCATTTAACCCAAATTAAGCTAAAAATAACTAGTTTAACACTCTATTTTACTCATTACTAGATTGACATAAATTTTGTGTTAAAAGTCCAAAAAACCATTGCTTAATACTCTATTTATTTAATGGTTTTGACGATCAATATGACAAGTATCATAAAAAACTGTCACACATATATTAAATCTGCCGTTACCAACAAAATAAATTACTTAATATATTTCTTAAAAGAATATTTTCTTCAAAAAAATAAAGATAAAAAACGAGAAATTCTCTCATATACCACATTTTCAATTTTTGTTTTTCGAAAATACAACAATTTGTTTTTTTCTTCCAAAAAAACCACAAAAGTTTATTCCTAAAATACCATAAACATAAAAAAAAATTGATTTTTGAAGTTGTAATTTTTTTTATATATTTGGATTGACTATGTATATTTACGGTATAGTTTTTAGGTGTGGGGTTTAGTGTTAGGATTTAGAAATTCGTTTTGAATATTAAGATTTAGTTTTAGATTTGTAGTATTTTTGAAAAATAAAATTCATAATAGTTTTTTTTTGGAAAAAACTTATTTTAGTGGTATTTAAAAGAATTTCTAAAACCAAATTGACAAAAAAAATCAAATCTGTCATAATATGATTTTCTAAATAAAAAAACTGTTACAATTGTTAGTATTATTCTATTACAAAAAATCATGGAAAAAGGAAACTATAAATCGGTCATTATAAGGATTTCAAATTACAAATCTGTCGTAACATCAAATATCTTTAAGGTCATTCCAACAATTTATTTTCTTCTTTATTGAACCTGCCATCAAATGACAGATTTATGGTAATATAAATTTATCTGTGACAACATAAAATAGCTCTATCATAACATAAAATATAATATTTTAGAAAACAAATCTGCCATCAAACAACAGATATTGTGTAAAATTATAAAAATCTCTTATAACATAAAACAAGTCTGTTATAACATTAAAAAAAATTGGTTATCGTTAGACGTCATTCTAGTAATTAATTTTTTGACAACAAATCTGTTACAATGTGACAGATTTTCTTAATATTTGAGTTGATGAATAGTTTTAGGTGTTGGTCGCTTAAGATTAAAAATTTGGAAAATTACCCCTTTTTGAGATTTTGTTTGAAAAATACCTTATTCTTTTTTCTAATATATAATCTATTTTTTAATATATAAAAGGGATACAAATTAAGAAAATGTCCTCACTGAAATTTAGTAATCATTTTTAAATATTTATATTTAAAATCCAAAAATCTATTTGATTTTTATGTTTTATCGATATTAAAAAAGTTATTAATTATTAATTTCTTTATATATCTTAACAAATATGAAGTGATAATCTTTAAAATATTTTTTTGATAATATCATGTTAGATTTTAATATATAAAATAAATAATTTTTATTTATCTCATAAATAGTCAAAATTAATAATTAAGATTTTGAATTTAGTTTATTCTTTTTTTTTCCTTCAAAATTTTAAATTAATGTGTAATTTCGTATTTAATATTAATTTATTAAAATACAGCTTTTTAAAAGTTGGACAAAATTGTCATTTAATATATTAAAATTATAGTTTTAATTGAAAATGGAGAGAGGAGTATTTTTCATATAAAAACTCATAAATACGGTAATTTTTAAAATTACCCTTAATTTATAGGGTTTGTATCGTTAAAAAAGTTTGATTTGCAGAATTGCTTTATTATTACGTTTTATCAAAATGATATATAATATGACAAAATTTTTTTTCATTTTCGTCTGCTATGATAAATTGGTAACATGAACTTACAATTCTTTTCACTTAATGGTTTTGAGACGTCAGACATAACAAATAACTAAAACATGAGATTCTCTCTTGTATGGCTATATGTAAGGGAGGAGATCTAAAATGTTGACTAAAATTACTAGCATATCATGATGTGGTTGACATAATAGATCAGGAAAGAATACATGAAATAAAGAATTGTTTGTTACAATTAAATTAGATAAATTTTAAACCACATAAATAACATAACTACATACATTGTATCAATAATTATATATTGTTGTTGTATGTGTTCATGAACGTGAAAGATTAGAATAATAGGCATATAGATAATTAGATTTATACATGCAAAATGTAGAATTGATATTTTGAGTCATAGTCTCATTGATGAATCTAATCATAAAAATTATAACTATATAAAATAGATATCAGTTTATTAATTACATAATAAAACACATACAAAAATAATCAAGTGTCGTTAGCTCAATTGGTAAAGATCCTAGGCGAAGCTTAGAGGTCGCCAATTCGAGTGACACTTGGGATGAAACTAATATTATATGTTGTGGTTTCTGATCTGGAGGGATTACGGGCTTTTGCCTAGAACCTCCTAGTATTCAAAAAAAGAAAAAACACATACAAAATATACAAAAAAGCAACAATCCCATTGGAGAGCTTAAATGGGTGTCCTCAAAACTAATTATTCAGTTCTAAACAGTGAGAACATTAACTGAGTACTGAAGCTGGTAATTGTTAATCGATGAATCTGGAGCTGTCATGTGAAATACATGATTCAGTTTCACCATTACAGAAGAACAATCAGATCAGTTTATAATTTCATAATTTAATCATTTGTGAATCCTAATCTGAAAGTGACCGTTTGGTAAGCCAGAAACGACGTAGTCTATAAAGAGAAGAAGTCAAGTTAGTCATTTACAAAAAAAAGTCAGTTTAGAGCATTATCTTTGACAAACCACAATTCTTTTGCTGCAAAGGTTAACAAATTTTCACATCTTCCTTAACTCGGCTTGAAACTTTTCGAGGTCTTCAAGCTTTCCATCTGAGAACCACAGAGAACGAAGGAAGATGATAAACATGCAACACTTATTATTATTCCAACTCTTAAATATCACAACAAATGTTAAATTTTGCTACCAAAAGTCATTGCTGAAAACTCTTTGCCATGGTTCTTTAGCCTCTTTACTTTAGCGCTTTCACTTGCTTTCATTCTTCTTGTTTTCAGCCTCTCCACGCTTGCACGAAGTTCCGATGCCATTTTCGTCATCTCTGCAGAAAACCAATATTAGAGATTCAAGTCATCATCTCTAGTCATGCTATGAACAATCAAACAAACAAAGGTATTGCTGAGAAGAAGGAAAAAAATGGACGACCACTACCTGATAATATATGTCAAATTATAAAACTCTAAATGAGATCACATCAAAACTAATCAGAAGTATATCTCTAGAAGATGGAAGGGAGATTTCATATCTATATTCTAAGTGAGAACAGGACATTACTCAAGATACTAGCTAGCAGCAGAAAACGAAAAAATGTCGACTTGGTCACGTTTATGACTGACAGGATAAGTGGAGAAGAGTTTTCAGGGTCATCAAGAACTAATATACAAAACATAACCAAATCATTCCATTGAACTGAATCTAGAGATCTCAATACATCAAAGACTAAAATGAAGTTTGCATCTTAATTACCTTTGAATATTTCATCCATAGAAGACTCATCATAAAGCTCCAAAGCTTCATTAACGAGTCTCAAAGACCGTTCCCTCGAAACCGAGCTTCTTTCTAAAGCCTGGAGCTCAGAGTCAAGCTCAACAGACCTCTTTCCCACCTGAAACAAAAGTACCTCACCTTAAAGAAACGAAAACGTAACAGACCAAAGATCAAAAAGTATCAGTCTTTTTCTCACCACATTAAGCTTATCCCTTAAAGAATCCAATTCTGCATCTAATTCTAGATCATATAACCCATCCTGATGCACAGACGAAGACTCCTCCTGACGAACAGAAACAACTCAGCAAATCACAGTATAACAGTGAGAGACGAGACAATGAAGGACATAGAAGAGACTCACACTCTTTGGTAACACAAATCCATCAGGAACTGCGAAACAGAATCGAAGAGAATAGCTTTCCCACAATTTCAAACGATTGTCGATTACAGATAGTAGCAAACCACGAACACGAGCAATACCCTAAAAATGTAACAAGAGTAAGAAGCTGAACAAAGAATTAACCAAAATCACCAAAACTCACATTTGATAAAGCTTGTGACTTTTGTTTATCAGATCCTTTGATTTTGAGAGATTTGGATGCATCACTGCAAAAATGTAAGTAAGAACCAAATAAAACCCTTTGTTAGAATAAGCTTTGCAACAATAGCGAGAGAGACGAACCGGGCATAGAAGTCAAAAGCTTGGTCGACATAATCTTCGACGGAGTTGATTGCTTCGTTGATGAAAATCTGAGGATTTAGATTCATGGAATCGAACACTGCCTCGCTTTTGCTTCCTTCCATTTTCACACTCTGCTACGAATTTTCTCGAACTCAGAAACCCTAATTTGCCAGTAGTTGGAGGAGAAGACTAGAAGTTGAATTTCAGTAACTGTCTTTTTGAATTTCATAACAATGAACCAAGACAGAAAACAAAAGTTTTATTACTAATAGAAAGCCCATAACAGTTAAAGATAATGAACTTTCAAAACAAAAGGCCCAACACGTGAAGCCCATTAAAAAACCGTTTGGTTTATAAAAATGAGGAATAGAGTTTAGATTCTTTTGATAAAAAAAAAAAGAGAGTTTAGATTCTATAATTAAACAAAATTAAATATCAGTTTGAGTTTATAAAAGAGTATTTAAAGTTTAGATTTTATAATTAAATAAAATTATATATTAGTTTGAGTTTATTAAAGAGTATTTAAGGTTTAGATTTTATAATTAAAAAAAATATATATGTTGGTTTGGGTTTATAAAAATGAGGTTTATAGTTTAGATTTTATAACTAAACAAAATTATATGTCGGTTTGGATTTATAATTAGTGGTCATAGTTTAGTTTTTATAATTAAATGAAATTATATGTCGGTTTGGGTTTATTAAAAAATAGTTAAGAGTTAGATTTACAATGAATTCAATTTAAGGATTTTAATGAATTAATCTTTTTATTTATTATATACAATATTAATTGTTTTAGTTTGTTTAATTATATTGTAGATTTTAATTGGCTAATTAAGAGAGGGTGAATAAGAGAGGTCAACCCGGTGAACCCAAGTATTGCTCTTTCTATCTTACTATCTATCTTAACATTTTGTAAGTACATTTTAAGAAATCCAATCAGCTCAGATTTTGTTAGGGGGTGTATTCAAAGTAAAATTGGTTAAAATTTGGGGATTTTGTTAAAATCACATGTTATTCAATTAGTGATTTTAAAATATCATTCCAAATTCCATGTTATTGAAACTGGAATTTATGTAAAATCATTCCAAATAATTCTAAATCTCTTCTTATTCAATCAAGAATTTATAAAAACCATAGCAAATCCACTATTATTCAAACTTCACAATTTTTTTCCAAAAAAATACTGAAAACTGATTTGGAGAGACTTTAGACATCTTTTTAGTACAAAAATAAAAACAAAACAATCCCACCTCTATAGATGGTATTTTCCAAATACTATATGGTTTTTAAGGATTTTGACTATGATGATATGTTTCTCTTTGTTTATCATCGAACAATTAGAAGAACAAAAAGAAGAAGAAGAAGAAAATGAGCTTTGAGAAGGTGTTAAGAGACAAATGAGATAGAAATGCTATCTCCTACGTAGCCAACTCCAAAAACCTTTACGTGTATGAACTTTTACATTGGCTACTTTTGATACCTTATCTGATTTGCATGTATGTATGTCTACAATGACCGACGTCGTCAGAAATATATTTTTCAGTTTTGTTTTCAGTTGCATTTCTCAAATCGCTCTGTTGTTGAATTTCATATTTGAACAATCTCGTAGGAGTTAGAAGGTGTGCAGCTAAACTCGAACAATACCTCACTGTCCACTTCAAAATATCTATCTCTGTCGTGCAAGTCATCGTGAAATAAATAAAGATGTACCGATTGTGCTCCCGATCAGGTAAGCTAAAACAATGATAAAGTTCGTTGACGGAGTCACCGTTTTTGCTTACGAGCCGACACAGTAAACTAATAAGCCTTCTTCTCTCAGTGATTAACCTGGTAGGGAAATCACAATGCAAGATTTGAGTAAAATAAACACTTTCAAGCTTGTTTGATGATAATCATTCTTCTATTTTTTCTTCTAAATGAGCTTCGTCTCTCAGCATAGACAATAGAAGAAAAAATGTTTTTTGGAAATTATTATCGTTGACTCTTTTTTATATAATAAATTTAACCAAATCACCAATTAATATTCCTAAATCACTCTGATAAATCTAACCAAATCACCATTTTTAAATAAAAAAAATATATATATATAACCAATCTAACCAAATCACCAATTATTTTACTCAAATCTCTTTAAATCTTAAAATATGGAAATTCCTCCAACCACCCCCAAATATTTATTTCAATACACCCCCTTAGTTTTAAACCTTGAATTCTTTGATTCGACCCGTAAATCTTCAAATCGGATCCTTCCATATTTAAATATTTGACCCGAATTTGTTTGAATCAGATCATTCCTTAATTGAAACTTCCTACATTAAATCCACATTAACTCAATAAATGTAATTAACAAAGAAATTTTTGCAAATCGTTTTGTTTTCTATTATAATGATAGAGATTTGTATGCATTTACCATTTGTTTCCTGACAAAATTGAACCATATTAATTCGATATTTAAACATTCTGAAAGTATGATATTTGCTAAAATATTTTTACTTGCTTACCAATATTTTTTCTACTCACACTAAACCCTACCATTACTATTATCTATAAATACGTCTTATTCACATCATATAAGATCACAAGGATCACAACTAAGATCAAAAGGTACGAGTAAACACATTTTATTCTCATCTAGGAACACAATAGTTTCTTCTTTTGAAAGAACAATATCACAAGGTATGAATGCCTTTGTTGTGGTCGTAATTGAAATTCAGATTTTTCCATTGTTTTATTTGATGTATTGTATTTTTGATTGTTCATAAACTTATTGTGTATGAAGTATGTTTATCTATATCATTTTTAGAAGACTCTATTTTTAATGTTATTATAATTGGGTCATTTTAAAACTATAGGTCAGTCATTTTAATGGAAAACTAGGCTACGAGACCAATTCTGAATCCAATAAACCTATCTTTTTTTTTTGCCAATCAAACACCATATATTAATTCACGGATAAGAACTCTCTACTAAATAGAGCCAATCAGGTACCATTGAACTTACATGAGAAAAACAGAACCCGCGAACTCTTGCAATAAACCTATCTTTATTAGCCTCCGCTTCATGCCATGACCCGTCAATAAAGCAAACAGGTATATTTGCTGGAATTGACGTCACTTGTACTCTGGGGTTCATCTCCGGCTGGCTATCTTCTCGCTGATTTGCTCTTCTCCATGCTCCTTCTTCTTGAATTGCTAAGTCCAAAGTTTCTTGAGGTGGTACGCCCAAATAATCAAAAATCTTTTTGTTTCGCGCCTTCCAAATATACCACATGATGCATGGAAAAGTCCTTAGGCCTTCCTCATCTGCACCCACCTCTTTACCCTGCCAATACAAATAATCTAAATTATTGTAAAGTGAAGATGAAGGAAACAAAGTTGGGGATGATGGGATATTGGAGAGGGCCCAGACTTGTCTAGCTGGGGGACATTCAAAAATCAAGTGATTAATAGTCTCTTCTTCTGCTCCACATCTAGGACATCCTTTATCTTTACCAATATGACGATGAGATAGTCGTTGACACGAAGCCAAACAACCTGACACACATTGCCACACGAAGTGTTTTAGTTTTTGCGTAGTTTTTAATTTCCAAGCTTGCGCCTTAAGTGTCGTAACACTAGGTTCCTGAGAAGGGTGGTCACAAACAGGACGAGAAATAGCTCTCGCGGCCTCGTATCCAGATTTGACAGAGTAATTGCCAGACTTTGTCATGGTCCAATTATGTCCATCACTCGAGACATTAAGGCTCGATTTTATCCCTAGTATTAGGGTAATTTCTTCCGGGGGAAATAGTTCCCGAAGACGTTCCATTTTCCATTGCTTCGTCCCAAAGTCAATCAAAGTATTGACGTATATCAATGGATCTCTCTCCAAAGTAATTCCCTTCGGGGCGAGCCTGGGCATCTGGAATCCAAGGATCAGTCCAAATGCATGTTCCAAACCCAAAGCCAATAGTTCTACGAATCCCATATTTGAGAACGTCTTTGCCAGCCAACATGCTTCTCCAACCATATGACGGACGGTTAGAGACAGTGATCTCTAGCGGACTAGAATATCGAAAGTATCGTCCTTTAAGGATCCGACTAAGTAGAGATTCCGGGAATCGTAGTAATCTCCATAATTACTTCGCCAATATGGCAAGATTAAAATCTTCCAAAGACCTAAATCCTAACCCTCCATCTGATAGATGGTTATAGATTTGGTCCCAAGCTATCCAGTGTATTCCTCAACTCTCAGCTTTATTACTCCACCAGAAGTTGGCAATCGCACTGGTTAGTTTGGAGCATATTGCTTTAGGCAATAGAAAACACGACATTACATATGTCGGAAGAGCTTGTGCTTGTGATTTAATTAGGACTTCTTTTCCCCCTTTTGAGAGGAATTTTGATGACCAAGAATTCATTCGAGTTTGTAATCTATCTCTCACAGACGCGAAGACTTGGGCTTTTGACCCATGGATTTTCTCTAGAAGGCCTAAATATGTCCCCATCCCTCCTTCACGTGTAATTCCAAGAATTGTTTTGATTTCTTGCCGAACAGGGGGTGGGACCTCATTACCAAACATAATGGATGATTTAGATAAATTAACTTCTTGTCCAGATGCCTTACCATAAGAGCGGATAATGTAATAACTTCTTTACTCTTTTGGACATTGGCCTGACAGAAAAAAAAACTATCATCAGCAAATAGAAGATGAGAGACATGTGGGCTTGCACATGAAATTCGAAGACCCTGAATTTTTCCTTACCCCTCAGCCTTTCTAATGTGAGCTATAAGCGCTTTCGTACACATAATAAATAGGTACAGAGAAATTGGATCCCCTTGACGAATGCCTCGATATGGTTTAATGCGGCCTTTTGGATCGCCATTAATAAGGATGCGGTATGTAACTGAGGTAATGCATTGCATTATCCAATTTACCCATCGATGGTTGAAACCCATCTTTTTCATCAAAGCTCGGAGGAACCCCCATTCTATTATGTCTTAAGCCTTGCTCATATCCGTTTTTAGTGCCATAAACTTCTTCCGATTTGCCGGGTTGGATCGAAGTGCATGGAAGTTCTCCTGAGCTATCAAAATATTATATTTAATTAATCTTCCTGCAACGAAGGCAGATTGTGTCTCGGAGATTAAGTCCGGAAGAAACCTCTTGAGGCGCAAGCTCAAGATTTTTGAAATAACCTTATAACTTACATTGCATAAGCTAATAGGACAAAAGCCAGACATTTCTCTCGGTCTTTCGCCTATAGGGATAAGACAAATATTGGTTTCATTCAGCTTCCCATCAAAAATACCGAAGCTAAAAAAATTCTTCACCATGTTGGTAAGATCGCCATTTATTACTTCCCAAAACCGTAGAAAGAAAAGAGCAGTCATCCCATCTGGTCCCGGCCTTTGTCGGATTTAGAGAGAATAAAGCGCGCTTAACTTCCGCTTCGGTGACTTTTCTTACTAAACTCTCATTCATGGCTAAAGTAACCGATGGAGAGATATTTCTAAGGGCAAAGGCGGGATCTTCCGAGTTTGAGGATGAAAACAAATTTTTGAAATAATCTACCGTAATTCTATCGATGCCTTCTTCATTATCAACCCAAGTCCCGTGATTATCTAGGATGCCTAGAATCTTGTTTTTTGCTCTTCTTTGTTTCGTTAAGGCATGAAAATATTTTGTATTTTTATCTCCAAGTGCCAGCCAATTTTGGCTACTTTTTTGGTACAAAAATATCTCTTCTTCTGTATAGGCGTCTTCCAATATTTTTTTAAGGTCCTGAAGATCTTCCAAGGAAGCATTATTGTCAGCATAATTTTTCTCAATCTTATCATGGAGTTTCTTAATAAGTATCTCCGAATTTGTTCGGGTTGATTTCTTCCATATAGAGATTACTCGTTTACAGTTTTGGATTTTTTCATAATGGGTCGATTTACCTGACCACCAATTCCGTTCCATCCTTCTACAACTGCTTCTTTGAGCCCGGGTTTGCCAATCCATCTTTTGTTAAACATAAATTTTCTCGAGATCTTTCTCGGAGTTGATTGTATAGATGCAGTAGTGGCCTATGATCCGATCCCCACATTTTTAAGTACTCCACATTACTGTGGGAAAAAATATTATACCATTCTTCATTTCCCATGGCTATGTCCAAACGACATCTAATCTTACCATTTTCCCGTTTTCCAATCCATGAGAATTGATTTCCATGAAAGGGAAAATCAATAAGTCCACACGAATGGATCATAGCACGAAATGGTAGAAAGGAAGCTTCAGAACGTTTTTTTCCTCCTCTTTTCTCATGGTTTCCTGTTATCTCATTAAAATCTCCAATAATAAACCATGCCTCAGATCTAGAAACTCCGATACGCATCAACCTTTCACATACATATTCACGGTTTGAGACAACGTGATCTCCAAAGATAAATGTCATAAAGACCCGATTTCCATTAATAATAGTTTCGATATCAATTAGCCGGTCATCTAACAACAAAAACTTAACCGGAAATTCATTCGAATACAATAAAGCTAAACCACCACTAGAACCCTCTGGTTCCCCAGTTTGGAGGTTATCAAAACCTAACTCAACTTGCACATCTTGCAGATACATTTTCTGATTCTTAGTTTCCGATAAAAAAAAAAAACCTGGTGAGTACATCCGGTTCATCTCAACCAGTCGACGATGAGTTTTTTTTGCTCCCGCCCCTTGACAATTCCATGCTAAAGTCCTCATGTAGGTGGCTCGGGGGAGATCCGGGACTCCTCCACACCATCCTTAAGCTTCAAGGTCTTTGTGTCTTTCTTATTGTTCTTGTTGTTCTTTGTTGTAACCACCTCATTCTGAGGGATGTTGGTATCAGTGTTTGATGGAACCGCTCCATGAGTCCTAGAAACCGTCGGAGTCGATCTCTTTTTAGGCGAGATCTTTCCACCAAACAACTTTAATTTTCTGGAGGCTGCCACGAACGTTTTTGGGCTTTGGGGAATAATAGCCTTTTTGAACTCATTTTTGTTTGATGCAGCTACCCCTTTTTGCCCTAATGGGCATGTCTCCCCATTCTCTGGCCCACCAATCCTACTGCTTCTTTAAACTTTCCTTTCCCGGCTAGGTGATCGATTGCGTTTGTTTGATGGGGATTGGGAAGTCGCCGGAATTTCCTCTATCCGGTGAGAGATAGGAACATCTTGCTCAGAGATTGTCATCTCTTGGCTATCATCATCAATGATTAAACCCTCAATTTCACCTGCCAACATTTCTTCTCGAAGCAAGTCATCGTTATCAAGGAATCCATCTAGGATCATCTCCTTTTCGAGTTCCTTCATTAATCGGAAATCCTCCTCAGTGATTTCTTTCTCATGTTCCACCTCCTCATCAACGAGATTCTCCCAATCAGAAGGGATTGAATCGCCACCTTGAGTACACTGTATCTCAAGATTTTGTTCAGAACCCCTAGCTAGGGTATCTTCCACAGCCCAATAAGCCCAATAAACTTATTTAAGAACCGTTTTTATGTGTTTTACTGAACCTGTGTTATTTTTTGATTTCTCATATCTATATTATTTTTTGATTCGCTATATATTTTTATATATAGCAGTAATCTATGACATATCACATAAACAGATAAGTCAAGTTCAACATTAAAATGCATAAGAGCTATCTTAATGATATTTTCCAACACATAAACAAACACAACTTCCAAACTATCATTACTAAAAGAAGTCATTGCTTTTCTACACTAAACAAGACTTCCAACTAATAATTATTCACAAGTAATATAAAATAACACAAAGCAAAATCCTAGAAGATGAAATTGGCTTTTCCTAATTGGGCATTGTTGTTCTCAAAAATTTTAATTGAAAGACGAAGAGGATAATAATTAAAGAATGAGAGTAGAAAAGGAACTGACTTTGATGAGAAGGATGAGGAGAGCGGCCGATGCCTTGAAGTTCTTTAGCGGGCAAAGATGGCAACAAAGCAGCTTCCAAAATCGTCGTCACGCAAGCCATAATATTCTATTGTGATAATGTTTTCCAAAGCTTGACTATAATCATCTTCTATATACAATCCATTGAAGCAAAAATTATTAGTTAGCTAAACCTTCTTTTTTGTGATATTCAGCATCGTTTACAAATAGATGTACAAAAGCTAAAAGTTTATGTTTTTTTCTCTTTATGACTAGACTTGAATCATTGTTTTCACAATCATCTCTACAAATAGATGGACGACTATTAATTTTGTCTGCATACTACAATTCTCTCGGTATATCAAGTGAAAAAACCAAATCCGCAAATACAAGAAATAATATATATTCCCCATCCTCTCCTCCTTTTTATCGGTGCATAGCACCGGGTATAATACTAGTATGTTAATAATTGTAAAACAATTTAATACACAATAAATTACATTACTCAAAAACTAAAACACCCTAACAAAAGAATAAGTCTGAAAACTTAATAAAAGTAATGTAGATTATATTAGAACCTAGGAAAATTCTAATTTATGGTCAAGAATATCAGCTATTGATGGAGCTAATACCAACTATTTCTAACCTAGATCAAAAATATCAGTAATTTCGGTTTAATATTAATAACTATTATCAATACTTGAGATTTATAGGGATAACCTAGCAAATTTAGATCGGTAACTAATTTGATTATCAAATTTAAAGTTCGCTTATGAATTTAGACACGATACATTGGTTAGTATAATACTGACAACAAATGTAATTAATCTTAAGCTCGGCAAAACCATATTGGAAGAAACCAAAATCATATGTCTATATTTTATATTAGTATTTGTTAAACAACAATCTTTCATGATTGTGTAAAAACATATATATTTTCATGCTAACATGTGCTATTGAATAAGACATGTAATCAACTTCACACGATGTAGGTATCACAAATTTCATACTCCACAAAAGACCAAAGAAAAATTTTCTTAATTCATGTTCGTCAATGTTCTACTCGACTTGTGTATGGACCTTCAATAATAATCAAGATATCATTAATATCTTGAAAATGACGACATTATAAAAAATGGTCATATTTATGATTATTAACCATCCAAACTTATCGATGAGCTCTTGGAGTCCACATAAATAAGAAAACAATTTTGGTAACAACACAAAATTTGTTTTTTCATGCATAAAAAAGATTTATTTAATAAACTAATAATAGCTTGTTAAAAAGAAAGTATTGTTATAAGAAAATTCTACATGCAAGAATACAAAACTACGATTACAAGGAAGGACTATCATTAAAGTCTCCTATTTTCTTCACACTACCGTGTTGCCATTTCAAAAGATTTCTAAAGATATTATAGTGATTTATCACATATGCACCATGTTTCTCCACTTGTCCTTAAACTCAAAGGAATTATAAGTCTTCTGAAATATACCTTTTTCCATCTCCAAAATCTGCCTTCAACGTATGTTTTTATTGATTGTAGCTGAAAGTTTCTTCACAGTAATGTGTTGTCACATCAAAATAATTAGGAATCATGTGGAATGTACCTTCTCCAGTCTTCAAAATCTTCCTCTAATGTATGTTTTTATTGATTGTAGCTAAAAATTTATTCACACTACTATTTTGCCACTTCAAAATATTTCTAGAGATATTATAGTGAAAAAACTTATTAATCACTTATGCACCATGGTTCTCCACTTGTCCTTAAGCTAAGAGGAATTACAAGGTGGAATATACCTTTTCACATCTCTAAATTTTGCCTCCAACATATGTGTTTATTGATTGTAGCTGAAAGTTTCTTCACACTAATGTGTTGTCACTTTAAAAGGTTTCTAAAGATATTATAGTGAAAAGACTTACTAATCACATATACACCATGTTACTTCACTTGTCCTTAAGTTTAGAAGAATCACCCTTGTGGAATGTACATTCTTCTCCAGTCTCCAAAATCTTCCTCCAATATATGTTTTTATTGATTGTTGCTGAAAATTTATTCACACTACTATGTTGCCACTTCAAAATATTTGTAGAGATATTATAGTGAAAGAACTTACTAATCACATATGCACCATAGTTCTGCACTTGTCCTTAAGCTTAGAGAAATTTTGAGTCTTGTGCAATATATATTTTTCCTCTTCCAAAATCTTCTTCCAATGTATGTTTTTATTGATTATAGCTGAGAATTTTCCACTCCCACCTATCCAAACTAAAAATATACTATGAATTTAAGCTAAAAGTGTATTGGTTTCCAACAAATTTTTTTTATGTTATATTGGTATAAACTTAGAGAAACTCCAAAAAATACTTCATATATAGAGTATGCAAACTTCAAATATAAAGTATGAGTAGTTTGTCTTCCAAGAGTATAATACAAATATGAAGTTTTTAAAATGTGTATTTTGCATTATAGTCCTTATATTGTTCATAATAATTTTAAAACCATATAAATTTTATAAATAACTCTAAAACATACATTAAAATATTACACATAATCTTAATTAACAAAACAATACATTTATAATAAAAATTAATAAATACATAAATTAACATATAATTATAAATTACTCAATAAAATTATTACCATAATGCTTTCATATGCTCCCATATATGATCAATCAATGCATTACGAAGAGCTAGATGAGTATCTTTATTTTTAATCTGTAGATTACCGCCAAAAATGGTTGAAATTGAATGTTTTCATTTACTGTCATTTCAACAGTCACTTTCGGCGATGATCTTTCTTCTCTAATCAGTGTGTTGATATCACATTCATCCTCAATAATCATGTTATGCATTATAATGCAAGTTGACATTATATCATGCAATACTCATTTCTTCCAACAATTAGATGATCTTGCAATGATAGCAAACTTAGATTGTAGAACTCGAAAGACTCGCTCAACATCTTTTCGGCATGCTTCTTGCTTTGCTGCAAACATTTTTTTCTTTGGACTTTGGGGATTACTTATAGTTTGAACAATAGGTTACCATTTCGGATAAATACCATCATCTAAATAATAACCCATATTATATTTCTTTCCTTGAATAATGTAATTAGCAGGAGGAGCAATACATTGAGAAAGCTTCGAAAATAAATTGGATTCCTTCAAAACATTGATGTTATTACTGTTGATTGGCATACCAAAATAGGCATGTCATATCCATAGATCGTAATAAGCAATAGCTTCAAGAATAATTGTGGGAGATCCACTACGACCGAGAAACTGCCAAAGTTGATTAAAGTAGTTGTCAAGTTGTTTAACAACATCAACAATATGAAGAAATAACCTTTGTGACATTCAGAACCGACGATGGAACTCTCTTTCACCATACAAAAGATTATCAGAAAAAATAATCATTGAACAAATTATGATGAGCAGTTTCTTTATCAGGGTGTATTACTGCGTGACCAAGAATAGAGCCTCGATGACTTACGTGATTGCTATTTCGAGTGAGTTGGTGAATAAGCCGATTGTTGTAAACTAATAAATTGACCGCAATTTGATTTTCCCTCCCCATTGCTGCATTGTCATCTACCAACCATTCATCAAACCAAATGAATCGGAAGAGGAAGATGAATGAAAAGATGGATCTCCATTATTTAAATTCATTTTTATTTTAGTGGTGATGTTGTGATGTTTGTCTATCGTCTATATGTGTATTTGTATAGATATAAGATAACACTATTCAAAATGATAAGAAAATCGTAAAAATTTAATCTATGTCATTCATTAGATTGCACTTGTCATCAACCAAATTCTCTCCAAACTATAACTTATCCTAGATATTAGATAAGAAAATCCTGCAAATTTTATCTACACCACTCATTGGATCTCATTTGTTACCAACCGTTGGATTGAATCATATCCAAAAGTTTAGATAAGAAAATCTACAAGAATTTTTGGGGCCATTCATTTCATCTAAAGTTTTCTATTATCGTGTATAAATAATAGACTTCCAAAGTATATATATATCACAATTCAACCAACTCTTTTTCTAATTAAAAAATATGAAAAAAAGTAGAGGCTCATCATTCAATCAATATGAAGATGAGTTGTTATGTTGTGTATATTTAGAAATATCACAAGATCCAATTGGTAGTAATAACCAATCTGGGAAAAAATAAGTAAAAGCTACCACGAAAAAAACTGGAAGGTTGGGAAATCAAAAGCTTCAGATCTTTATAGAGTAGGATGGTAGCATTACATATGTTGTTAGAAATCTAAAGAGCTGCATCACCCAAGTGGAGAATATGCATCCATGTAATTTTATTATCATTGTGTTGCTTGATTTTGTATTAAATTTTTAATATAATAGTTTGTTGTGTAATATTTGTTTTTAATTCTATCTTATACTTTTAAATATTAATATTTTATTTTTATTTGAAAGGTATATATTTAATTTTATATGTAAAAATTAAATTTATAAGGTTTATGTTAAATACTTTGAATATATAAAAATTTAAGGACTAAATGATAAACAAAATAATTTATAAGATTATTTATGAAACATATAATTTTAAGGACTCAAATGCAAATAAAAAGATGAAATTTCAAATTTAGAATATTGAAAAGTGATACTCAACTGTAAATTATGAAATATTAGAGTATCTCTTGAAGAACATAAAATTTTATATTTGAGGGAATAGAGTATCTCTTCGAGATGCTCTTATGTTTGAATTTGAAAACACTATGGATCAATTATTTTTAAGGAACAATATTAACTATATCTAATTCATAGGGTTTAGAATTATTTTCATAGTTAATATTAAGATAGTATTATATCTAAAAATAACCAAGTGTTTGGATTTAATGGTACAATTATTTATCTCTCTCTAGTTTAAAACTAAGTTTATTTAAGTTGGTTGTTGCATCAAATACATTTGTTATAATAAATAATTATAATTGTGTTATATATGTGTGTGTTCACAATTTGTTTATTTTTATGATTAAGGGATTTTTTTATTAGTTAAATGTTTAATAGAAAATTAGGACAATAAACAATAATACACATCCAACAGTTTTTTATTTTTGACAATAACTTCTTGAAATCGTCTTCTTTATTCGTCGCCTTTTAAAGTAGTTTCTTAATCATCGCTGATTTCAAAATTCAGTTGACGATATTCTGGTATTTTTAATCAATTGGTAAGTATTTGGTTTATAATAATGTTGTTGACTTGTTTAATCTGATATTTAGATTTTGTTTCTATTTAGAGTATTGAATTGAAAGTGAAATTAGTCGAAAGTGTGAAACTAGAGTCTTGTAAACAAATACATTCATATATATATATATATTGTGTGTGTTCGCTAGATTATCTATTAGTATATTCTATACTACATAATATAATTGTCCAAATTAAGTTAACTAATTTAAAAGTAATTTGTAAATTTCAGAGAGAAGCCGCCGAAAAACATATGAAAGGAACCTTGTGGTAAAGATAAAAAAAGAAAAAGAGAAAAAAGATGAAGAACTAGTGAAATCTCAAGAGAATGCTTTATTCAGGTATTTCAAAATACCTAAAACTCTTGATAAATATGCAGAAAACAGTGCTAAACAACATTCAAAAGATGATGGAGTGGATGAAAATATAAATGAGTATAACAGAGAAGAAGAAATTCCTGAACAAGAGAATATGAGTGAGTAAAACAAAGAATAAACGGTTCCTGAGGCAGAGAATGTAAAGCCGTGAATGAATAGGTTTTGAATAAAAAATAAGATGTAAATAAGAATGAATGTGAAAAAGATGATCTCAAGGAGCATGACGGATTTTTGGATATGTATGATCCTCGAAACTGGACAACTATTAAAAAAGGTAGGAATGAATGGAGAGATTTTATGGTTGTACAAAGTCCAAGAAAAAGAGTGCCAATTGGTTATAAATTTCCAAGGGATGGTGTTTAGATTCTCACATTTCTATTACACAAGAGAAATGGGTAATGAGAGTAAACAAGATTGACGTTGGCTAATGTACTCAAAGTCATTGAACAAAATCTTCTGCTTTTGTTGTAAGTTGTTCAATAAGCGTGATAATGGTCATCTAGCATCTACCTGATTCAGTGATTGGGAAATTTTTTGACAAGGCTTAGAGAGCATGAATCTGGTCACAAACATATTGTATGCATGAGTCAGTTGACTGAATTAGAACTCAGACTGTAGAAAAATCAGACTATTGATAAATATGCTCAAGATGAACTTAATAAAGATAGAATTCACTGGAGACAAGTGTTGCTTAGGATAATGTTTGTGGTAAAGACACTAGCGAGACAAAATCTAGCATTTTGTGGAAGTAGTGGGAAGATTGGAGAAGATGGTAATGGGAATTTTTTAAGCTTTATTGAGATTCTTGCTGATTTTGATCCTGTAATGATAGAGCATCTTAGAAGATTTAAAACTCGTGCAACTCGTTTTCATTATCTCATCAATAAAATTCAGAATGAGTTGACAGCTTTGTTAGCTAATGAGATCAAGGCTATGATAATCAAGAAAATTCAAGGTGCAAGGTACTATTCTGTTATTATTGACTGCACTCCAGATATTAGCCATCATGAACAAATGACTGTTGTCACCCGGTGTGTAGATGTTTGAGCCACTTCAACTAATATAGTAGAATTTTTTTTAACTTTCTTGAAAGTTGATGATACATCTGGCGAAGGACTTCTAGGTGAGCTTCTTGATGTGTTGGCTACTTTTGACTTGAAAGTTGATGATGTTTGGGGGCAAGGTTATGACAACGGCTCTAATATAAAGAGAAGCATAAAGGAGTATAGAAACGATTACTCGAGATGAATCCAAGAGCATTTTATACATCTTGTGGTTGTCATAGTCTTAATCTTGCTCTTTGTGATATGACAACCACTTCTTCAAAGGCAATTTCGTTTTCGGAATTATTCAGCGCACATACTATCTTTTGCATCTTCAGTTAAGCGGTGGAAAATATTTGAAGATAAGGTGAGAGGCCTAACACTCAAGCCATTATCACATACTCGATGGGAGAGTCATGTTGGCAATACGATTTCAAGCTCCTAAAATTATGGAAGCTTTAGTTTACATAGCTGAGAATAGTGATGATCTAAAAGAGAAAAGTGATGATGAGTGTCTTGCGACAAGTTAAACACACTAAATTGGAAGTTTTGAGTTCTTGGTTTCTATGGTTATTAGGTACAATTTTCTTTCAGTTGTGAACATTGTTAGTAAGACAATCATGTTATCTCTTAGTTGAAGGGGATAGTTTCTTAATTTCAAAAGTACAGAGATACATGTTTTGAGAAAGCAAAGTTGGAAGCTAAAAAGTAGCAGATTCTGTGGAGATTGAGGTTGTATTTCCCAAAAAAGCAAAGTAGATCATTAGAAGAAAAAGACATTATGGTGAAAAATCTGAGAAGGGTGAAGGAAGTGTAGTATTGTCACTAGAGGAGAGCTTTAGAATTGACCACTATATTCAAATTATGGATCAAGCTCTCCACTCAGAGGTATGGACAAATATTTGGCTTTTTATTTGATTTGAAGAAATTGCAGTCAGGGCGAGAAAATATAGTTTGATGGCACCTTGTACCAATCTTGAAGCTTCTCTAACCTTTGGAAATCATTCTGATATTGTTAGTAATGATCTCTATTTTGAGCTGAAAGTTTTGAAAGTTTTAAGAGACCTATTCAAGTGCTAGATTTTTTGAAGAATGTCAAGGAATATTGTCCGAATTCATAGATTGCTTATCAAATACTGTTGACAATTCCGGTGTCAATTGTATCTGCTGAAAGAAGTTTTTCAAAATTGAAGTTGATAAAATCTTTTCTTCGCTCAAATATGTCACATGAGAGATTAAGTGACTTGGCTATTTTGTCTATGAAAAGGGAGTTGGTTAAAGATGTGAACTTTGAAAGCTTGGGTAATGATTTTTTAACAGCGAAAGGAAGAACAATTACGTTTTAAATTTAGTCTTTTGATTTTTACTTTATGTTTTTGTTTAGTTAGAATGATTGTGGTTATTTTCTTTTCTAATTTTTTTTTATATGAATTGAGGAAAAATTTTAGCATCGCTTTCGCTTATGTTCTCTCATATTCTAGGAACGGTTCAGTCCAATTCCAATCAGTTCTGTTATTTACTCGGTTTGATTTTTTTTTCCTATGAGGATAATGAGTTCTACATGATGTGTGAAAAACATGCTCCGATATGATACAATTTTCTTCTCAATTTCTAGGTATGAGATTCAACATCGTTACTGATAATATAGATATTGAATTATATGCTTTCCAAACAAAGATTTGTTGTCTGTACACGTAAGGTTGATATATAAACACGATTTTATTTTTCATCTCTTTAATCTGAACTCAGATTATCTATGTTGACTATGATGGGCTCTTCTAGTAAATACGATTTTAACATATTGGTAATGCTGATATAAAATATTTTAAAATTAAGAACTTAAGAAAAAATGTCAAATAGTTATATATTATACAGTTTGCTACTATTATATCATCACATGACACATGGTGTATTTATATGAAACAAGACAATATTCAAGATTTATTTTCTCTACAATATGTTTTCCAAAGGTACATCATAAATGATCTAATAAAATCTTCTATTACCAAAAATAAATCTCACCTAAATAAATCCTTTTCTACATTTAAAATCTTGAATCTTAAGGGATGAGACTAAAAAAAGAAAAAGAAAAACACCAAAACGAGTCCGTTCAACTCTCTGTAAAAGGCTTTGTGTGTGTTCTTCATCAGAACACGAAAGAAGAAACTTTGCACAAAAACTCTTGAAGAGTTCTTACATCACAACTTTGACGAAGATTACCCATGGAGGACTCAGTCTCTATAAACATGGCAAGGGTTCTCTCACTCCCTTCACATTATACCATTCTCTTAACTTTCAACCCTTTCTTCTCGCATTTCATTCACTTTTATTCAAAACAACAATGGCATCAAAGGCCAACACACTTAAGGTGTTCGTTTTGGGAATCCGGCAGGAAATAAGAAAATGGAAGATAATTACGTTTCGTTAAAGTCATTTATGATAATTTATATTAAACCATTTTTTGTTTTTAAGTCTCGTACGTTATACATTTTCTTTACTTTTTGTTTTCAATAAAAGAAATACTATATTCAGGGATAAATTCTCCAAAAACAGTTGGTTCAAAGACTGAAGATGTTATCTGAGGCAAGTAACGTGTAGACTCTAAAATTGTGAATCTTCTCAAAGCCTTTTTTCTATGGAAAACAAAATATCAACAAGAAACACTCAAAATCAGGTTCGTCTCTCCTCTCCTCCCCTCTTTCTACACTTTTCTAGTCAAAAACATAACGACGACGAAGCGGGTTTTTTTTTTTTTTTTCTTTCCCTCATCTCAAACGACGACGTTTCAATATTTTTTTTTT
>Ga0041059_1001095_pt1 | contig 21592 bp, 22 predicted proteins | sample AraColnosormetaG_FD_56232 | JGI IMG/M metagenome (GOLD analysis project Ga0041059, IMG submission 56232) | Arabidopsis roots microbial communities from North Carolina, USA - Col MF nosort | ecosystem: Host-associated > Plants > Roots > Unclassified | place: USA: North Carolina | collected... | reverse complement strand
CGGATTACAAACCACAAACCTAGAATCATCTTTTAAAATGCATAGCAGTAAGCCCTCGCAGTGATAGAACTGAGATATCTTGACTTGTTCGTCAAGGCAAGTAAGTTTTCCTTTATGCTCTATAGATGGATCTCCATTGAGAATAATGCTTGTTAAAGAAAGATTGTTACCCATCATCACGATCATCTGAGACTCACCTTCCTTTGCTGCGGCTAAGGCTTGACCTATTTGCATCTTCGTAAACTTCTGACTTTTGGATGGATCGTTCACTTTTTCAGTTTGCAATCAAAAACCCTTTTTTTCTTTTGCTATTTATTGCGGTTGAAGAAGAAGAAGAAGCCCTAAATAAAACCTAGAGACCTAACGTGGGCTTGAAAATCTATCTAGTCGGGCTTTCGATGAGAAATTTTGATCAATATTTCCAGATCCACTAGATTTTCTCACATATTTATTTAGTAAATCCTGTCAAAATTAAAATAGTGAAGTTATATGAGGTTATAGTAATTAAATTTGTTGTATTCTCCAATTGTTTATCTAAATGTCTTGTGGTTTTATATAAAATGATCGAGATGGATGCTTGGGTGCCAAAAAAGGTGTGCAAGGTGAGTGATGAATCATGAATGGTATGATCGATCTTGTCCCGTTGTAACCACAAGCAAGATCAGAAGCGATGCATGCGTAGCAAATTTTAAAGAGAGAAAAAAACAAGTTTTTGGATGTGAGTGTTAAATTATTTAGCAAATTTTTGTATGTAAATACTACTGCTTGCTAAACACTATTTTATACCTACATAACCAAAATATCTTTACTAGATAATTAATAATAAAAAATTTATTGGAGCTCTTTATGTTTGACATGTAAGATAAAATACTCATTTCAGAATAATGTTCTTATATTTTTTTTTGTTGCCAAAACTATCAGATTATGATGACCAACTCATTCTTAAAAATTAGTTCTTCAAATGTAACAGTTATTATCACTAAAAACCTAGAAGACGGATCCTATTCATTTATATACAGTCAGATAAAGAGAGCATCTCCTGATGATAAAGGTGGGAGTGTCATTATTTATATTAAAAAAGTAAGAATAATATCATATGGAAAAAAAAATTTGGTCTGTTACAAAAGTAAAGCCTATGGTTTATAAATCCTTGACAAAGAAAATAAAAATAAAAAATCAAATTAGGAAAAACAAAAATCGGCATGATCATGGCTAATTAGGTTTTGATCATCTTCTAGATTCTTAATAGTTTTTTTTGCTTGTAGTAGTAATGACGAACACATTTTGCACACTGTAACTCTAGACCAATGTCGTAAAATACTTTACAATTTGAGGTAATGATACAAATATAAAGATTAAAGCAATGCTAATATATTGAATCAAAGCAAATATTAACATTAATAAAATGTTTTGAAAGATAATTGTTTTGACTTTTGACTAGTCGTAAGTAGCAATTTACTAGAGATGAGGAATTGTATAAGATTAAGGATGTATTTCACTATGAGATTTTAGAGTTAGCTTTGAAGAGTGTCAAATTGGAATATCATGTTGGTGGAAAATTATTATGCTTTGAAGGTTGGAATAAGCATTGGAAAGCCGATGATGTTGAGATATACATTTACAATGGTCTCGTAATCAGGTGCTAAATATTGCAAGGACATGCGTTGTGTAATTATCATTGATTTCACAATAACCCATGGGGTAAATGTGGTAATTTGCAAAAGTAGTAAGGGAGTGGAATTTGGTAATTGTGGATACATTGCTGTCAATGTTGAAATAATGCTAACTTTGGTTGGTGCTGCAAAAAAAAAGGTCAGCCAAATATGTGTAGAACGAAGCCGCAATATCTACTACAAGATTGCTACTCTATAGATGTTGAATGGGGTTCCCAACCACTTATAAAAGTGGATCAAGATCAAGAAAAGGAGAACATGAAGTTTAAGGTTTGTGTGTGTGGATATTCCTTCATTTGAATGTGGCTTCCTAGATGTTGAGTTCATGTTTTTGTTTTCTTACATCATTAGGTAGCAACTGATTGTTTTGGTAGCTTGTTTGCTCATATATATCAAAATTCTGATAGAATTGGAAACACATGTTTGTTGTTATGGTATTAGCATATGTTACTCATTATACACACAAGTACATAAGTTTATTGTGACAAAAGTGCTGATATTATGTGAAGGTTATGTAGAGAATCCGTGGAGGGTTGGTGACGTTAATGACTGTTGTGGATGTGTTAAATCTTTGGTAATGTTTCTTTCCAGCTTTAATTACATCCTCAAATGCCAATGATTCAATAGTAGTGTAATCTCCTGCACAACCGCAAGACACCTGCTCAAAACCAAAACAAACAAAAATTGTTTTCGAATTGCTTTTAACTTTGGTTTCTCGTACAAAAAAACTAATACAAAGGTGCATGAGTAGTAGTAACTGAATAAATAATAAGTGCAAATAGTTGACTTAAAATAAGAAGTTGAAAGAGTTGAATGATTTCATCTCACTTTTTACCATTTGAGATAAATAAGTTTGAAAATTGATTCAACTTATTCAACCACAAAAATTAGAAAACTAAACCAATTATAAAAAACGAATTGTTCAACCCTTTCATCTACTATTTTGGAGAGGAATTGATTAAATGATGTTCAACTTTTTTTTCAAACTCAAAATTTTCCTATCATTTATATATCTAGCAATTCATTTGCAACTGAAATGTTTTTTTCGTGTCAAACTCTAGGTTTGAAACCCGTATACATCACCAACAATAACTAGAGTTTGAAATCAAATAATATTTTTTCATATATAAAACAATTTAAAATTTCTTTTAGATAATTAATAAAAAATGTATGACACACAGACACAGCTGGTTGATTTGTTTATTTGAATTTTTGACTAGGATTAAGAACATTAATCATCAACCGTTGATTATATAAGCAAGTTGAAGAAAAGGCACGGTTCAGATTCACCTCTTCTCATATGATGCGTTACATAAGATCCTTTCCCTCTTTCCCTCATTTTCAGGTTCAGCGCCATCGTCAAAAACTTTTGGCGGTCGATCAAAAAATTTCGAAATTTGAAGATTTCGCCGGCAAATACACAAACCCGAAAATGAATAACACTTCAAAATTTTCATTACCAGAAGAAAGAAATCAAATACCTTCAGATCTCTATCTTCCTCATTCACACACCCTCTCTCTCTTCTCCTTTTCTCTCTTCTCCTTTTCTCTATCTCCCTCTTTGTTCCGTTCGCATCCTCTAATCATCGTCAACAAGCCGACGAAGAGAGAAACGAATCCAAAGTTCGTTACTTGAAAGCTACCCAGAAGAATTCAAATCTCAGGTACTTTTCCTGTGGATTTGATCTGGGCACTGCTTATTAGGGATTTGATTGGATCTACAAAATTCTGCCTTCTGGGTGATTCAATTTCACGGAAATGGTGAGGATTAAGAAAGTAGAATCGTTCTACGCGAAGCTTCGTGAGTCAGCTACTTCATTATCTTCACAGAATCCACTTTTGATATTTCCTTCAACATCTGATGTTGATTCACTTTGTGCGCTTAAGGTTATTACTCATATCCTTGAATCAGATTCGATTCAGTATTCTTGTTTCCCTGTATCGTCTTTTTTGGAGATTCACAAGTATGCTGGTCCTGCTGGTTTGTGTTCTACTTCGTTGGAGAGTCCTCCTGTTACTATACTGTTGATTAATTGGGGTTGTCACCGTGATTTGAAGCTTGTGTTGAAGTTAGGTCCTTCGGCTCGTGTTTTCGTTGTTGATAGTCATAGGCCTATTCATTTGCATAATCTTAGTGATTATAATGAGCAAGTTGTTGTTCTTCATACTGATGATGATGAGAGGCAAGGTGATTTGGCTTATGATTTCGATGTGTTGAAATTGGCGAATGAGAGCTTTCAGTTACGTGTAGAAGATGCTGGTGAAGAATCTGATGAGGAGGAGGAAGATGAGGAAGAGGATGAGGAGGATGATGATGATGATGATGGTGATAGGCCAAGTAAGAGGAGGAAAATGGGAGATGGTGTGAAGGTTTTCAAGAAGCTAAAGAGGGATTATTACAAGATGGGGACTTTTCATGGGAAGCCATCGGGGTGTTTGTTGTTTGAGCTATCTCATATGTTGAGGAAGAACACTAACGAGTTGTTGTGGCTGGCTTGTGTTTCTTTGACTGATCAGTTTGTTCATGAGAGGTTGACTGATGAAAGATATCAAGCTGCGGTTATGGAGCTTGAACAACACATCAATAGCTCAGGGAATATAGATAAGATCACTAGTGTTACTCTGAAAGATGGAACCAAGGTTCGAGCACCAGACTGTTCAAGAATCTCTTATGAAGAAGAGCCTAGGCTTATGCTTCTTAGAGAGTGGACGTTGTTTGACTCCATGCTTTGTTCTTCATACATTGCGACTAAGTTGAAGACATGGAGTGATAACGGTATCAAGAAACTTAAGCTTCTTCTAGCGCGTATGGGATTTGCACTTATCGAGTGTCAGCAAAAGTTTCCGTACATGAGCCTTGAGGTGAAGAGGAAGATGAAGCAAGAGTTTGATCGGTTTTTGCCAGAATATGGGCTTAATGATTTCTACTACCGGAGTTTCTTGCGGCTTCATGGTTATAGCTCAAGGGTCTCTGCTGCAGATGTTGTCTATGGTATTACAGCACTTCTTGAATCATTTCTTGGGTCAGGTGGCTCCTCTGCTTCAAAACAGTTTGGTGAAGCTTATGATGCTCTGTCTTTGAACAATTTGGATAAACTTCGATCTGGGATGCAACAAGCAATCAAGGTTCAACGAGCAATTCTTAGACAAGGAAGTGCAGCAATCACTAAAAGTGGATGCATTCGAAGTGGTAGGAAATTCAGATGGGTAAAGATTGAAGATTCAATGGATGCGAAGTATTTGGGATATCCTCAGGCCTTAACAAAATTCTGTTACTTTCTGATGGATGCTTTGAGAGAGAAAGGAGCTAGGATGAAACCAATGCTATGTGCCTGCGCATCTCAACAACCTGGGAAGATACTCGTGGTTGGGGTTTGTGGGAAACCGAGGCTCGGGGCAGTCAGAGGGAATGCTTTTGGCAATGCTTTCAGAAAGGCAGCTCAAGAAAGTAGAGCTGATTACTTTCACGAGCTATTCGAGTCTTCTTGGATTGTCTTGGATGCTTCTGCAGTTAACTCTTTCATGATTAGATTAACCGAGAAGCTCTGACATAGTCTCATTGTTCTTCGATTCAGTGTGTTTTCTTTTATAGTTTTCAGTTTTATCTCACTGTTTGCATTTTTTACGAGCCTGTGTAATAGGCACAATCTGTTATCAATCATGTAACTTGTTTAATCAAATAACCATAGAGTTTTATGTGAAAAGGTCCTTTACTCATTTGGTGTTAACTCTTTACCTCTTCAGGTCTTTAACTCTGTTTATATAAAACATCTAATGAACAATCTGTGTTTTGAACGGATAGATTAAAAATACACGCAGGCACAAGACAAGACCAAAGACGATATGGGTTTGGCTAAATCCCCAAAATTTGTACAAAAACATGAACAAACATAATGAAATTCAACAAAGATTAATACTCCAACAATCCAGTTCCCTCTAGTCTAACCCAAACTTGAAAGAGAAAAAAATGGAGACCTGCTCAGACTCGTGAAGCGAAATCTTCATTGAGATGATGGAAACTTGAGAACAAAATGGCTAAAGACATTGTCTATTTCTTAACTTGAAGGCTTCTTTCTCCACAGAGTTGTCCCGCGGTTGATCTCCTGACCATCTCCAGACAACCTCAGGAGGTGCAAGAACTGGCTATCGTTGTGGCCCTGTGTGCCAGACGTGGCAGAGCCATTGGTTCCACCAATTTCAGAGGTGGTGGTGGTGAGTGAATCCACCACATCGTCTTGTTGACATTCTCTTCTATAATCCAGAGTTATGACCTGAAGCTCGTGCGTGTCTACAATTTCTTGTGGTATGCTCTGCAATTACCAGGAAACAAGATCATATGATTACTAAAGTTCACATACAAGCACATTGAGCTTTACTAATAAACCTAGTGACTTACCTCGAGAACCCATCCAATATAGGTGACATTATTGACATGCTGGTTCATGTCGAGATCAGCTCGTCTAGGCTGCAAAAACATGTTCACAAAGCCTTTAAGATATTTTGAAGCCTAAAGTTGGAGAAAGAGTTCTAATAATGCTATTGTTTGTACCTTAAGCCCAATCATTGAATACTGAGCCGGATCTTCGAGTTTCGGGATTTTCTTCAAGCTTCTGTTATTCTCTTCCGGAAATGCTAACCTATAAGATACATAGAAAGAAACATACTTAGCATTCATTGACCAGCAAGCTTTGCCCTGATACCAAAGTGTCCTTTACCTCGGTTCTTGAGGACAGAAGACCAAGTACTCGTCCCGAACATCATCAGAAACTTTCTGAAGCCGTCTCGTGTCTTGGTTCATCATCACCCACTTGCTGAAACCATAACAAAATTGCCACACAACAAATCAGAACAGGCCCATAAATCCAAGTTACCGCAACACAAAACATGTAACCAACTCCTATATCCATGTCCCTAACCAATGCAGAAAGTCCAAAACTTTGCTATATATCTCCTACCTTGTAGCACGGCCAGTGACTTCACCAGTGACAGAATCCTTAAGAATCCAATCACGCCTTGTCCCAATCCTTCCTTCACTCTGACACCAAGTCTCTATCTCAACCACATCACCCCTGTAGTAGTAACCAAACAAACAAGCTAAAAGTATTCAAAACTCCCTACTCACACTATTGTCAAAACACAAACAAATACATAAACAAGCAAAAGCAAAAATTACCAAGCAGGGTACTTATAGATCTCGATATGCATTCTCGCAGTAACCCAAATGAGATGCAACTTCCTCATAGTAGTTGTTGTTGCAAACCCATCAGTCGAAAAACCAACACTTTGTGCATGATTACATCCCACCTCCTATACACAACAATTCACCACAAAAAGATTCATACTTTACAACAAAACCAATCATCAAGACACACACACACACACACAACGTGAAAAATTTGTATCTGACCTGTAAAAGATTAGCAATGGTTTCAACAGTAGCGGTTTTGTTACTACCCACTTCGTAAGATCTAACAACAAACTTCTCTTTATAAGATAAACCATCTTCAGTCAAACTACCTAATCGGAGCTGATCCGCGAGAGTAGCCAAACCTTGAACCACACTTCCTTGATCAGCAGATACAACAGCACGCAAAGGAACCAAACCTGTCTTCTTCGTCTGAGAACAAGAGACAATTCTCCGACGGATGAAATTCACCGGATCAGATCGATATGAATGGGAGAAGAAGAGTAAGCTTCTCTGTAACTTAGAATCAGTCACATTACACGAAAGCTTCAACATCTTTTCGAATTTTGAAAATTGGAGAAGAAGAAGAAGAAACGAGAAAGTTTCGGTTTTTTAATTTCAACACTGTGAATGAATCTCTTCTAGTAGTATCTTCTCTCCGATGGGTCCGAGGTGAAGAAGAAAGACATCGACTTTTAAGTTTGCCCCTTGGTGGAGTTCGAAATTACGGTTTTGCCATTTAATGCCATTGATGATGGACAATTGTCAAAGACGAATGTTAAAAAAAGCCTGGCTAGTGTTGTTGTTTGTTGTGGTGTGCTCTGTTTTTGTAATGTAGCCAAGCACGTGTCTTCCCTGTCTTCTCGGTTTAATCACGTGACTTTATTTTTTTTGCAATTGTTTTTTTTTGAAGAGCGAAGACTTTTTCTTCTCCTCCACATGTATTGTTGTTGTTGTTGAGATTTTTTTGTTGTTGTTGCTCATTCTATTACGCATCACTATTAGTGTATAATTTCATAACAACTCACACATTTTAGTATCTACTTCTAAACCACTATACACCAACTATGTCGGACGATTCAACCTATATCACACGATTTTAAATATATATAAATCAATTTGTATAGTCTAGAACGTTAACTAAACAACAAGTATAGTCTAGAAGAAATCCATTCATTGCAAATGTAGTCATTTCTAGAAATAATTTTGGACATATGCATCAATTTTGAATTTATGTTTGCGTTCTACAATTGTTTTTCTGTGTTGTGGTTCTTATCCATCTCGTCGTTTCTTTTGTTCGAGTTGGCGTCTATTCCTTGTTCTTTTTCTTTCGCATTGTAGTTTTTTCGGTTTTTTCCGCTACTTGTATCATTCTGTAACCATCTCTTAGAAACGAAAATGGTATAAGATTAATACCAAAAAGAACTTTGGACCTAGGGCCTCATGACGTAAACACTAAAAAACTCCGCATTTGATTTCTCTATCAAACTTGGGGCAGGTTATTTGTGCTTTTTGGCCTTTGACCCGAATTTTTTGTAACATGATCGGATCATCTAGCGATGAATTGGTTTATCCAACGAATTACTAGGACTTAATCCGGATTATTGATGTAATCAAAGAAAAATATAAAAATTTGCATATAGGTGTAAGACTAATTAAAACAGAAGAATTATAATAACCAAATATATTGACCATTATGCGTAGTTAGCGGTTCATACTAGTTAGTTGTATCATAATCAGAGCTCAAATTCAGAAATGTACGTTATATCAGTTTAACAATGGTAAGCCAAAAGTCATCTATAGACAAAATTTTCGAACTTTTAGGTAAGCCCATAATTAACCATGAATATATACGCTTTATGGGTAGGTCAGCATACAAAGATGTTTTCTTATGTCTCAAGAAAATTTTTACCTTGAGGAAACAACAAAAAACCAAAATCCTCCTCAAGTCTCATCTACAAGGTCTGGAATTACTTTCAGTCTTTCACGAAACATCACCGATAAACAAAATTCCAACTTAAGAAATTTATGGGGGCAAAAGAGAAATAATCTTAAGTTGGTTAAGACTATTCTTTGTTCAATTTGCCGAGGACTCTTTCAGGGAATATCTTCTCTTCATGAGCTTTCTTCTTTGCTAAGGCTTCTTCGTCGAGGACTTTAATAGGAGACCATTCAGGTAACTTGAATGACTCCATGTTACGGTAGCTCTCTAACATTGGTTTTCCTTTAAGGGTAGCATAATCAAATGCTGTGCCTACAGCAGCAAAAACTAGAGAGTAGCGAATCGCACCCTTAGGACCTCCTGTAAACACCGATAATATGTCAGTTCCGAGCTTAATAACCCTAAAGAGACTATCATGAAAGTTTCTTCCAATTGATTTAAATATGGCAGAGTTATTATGATTTGATCTCTTATTGTAACAGAAAATAGCACACTCTCATGGTCAGACTACTTGAGACTGAGAGTATTACAGCCAAATCTTCAGGGACATGGAGTAGAATAGATACTGCCAGAAAAGAATTCAAGATAACGAACCTTGAAGTCTTCCAAGCAAAGCACCACTAAAAAGTCCTCCAATAGCTGAGTTCATTAAATCATCGTGTTCTGATCTTCGAGTTATTCTCACAGATTCACGAGCTCCTACCAAAACCAAAACATTGCAACAATCACATAATATTCACATTACATGAGAGTCCACCTTCTTAGAGAAAATGGAAACACTCAGTTTCAATCTTGATAACACAGATGGAAAAGAGCAGGTACCGCAATAGCAACCGGCGACAATAGCAAAATTAGCAGCGTAAACAGTAGGAATATTGGGATGAGCTATCCGGTGTTTAGACACTAAACCAGCTCCTCCACCAATTACTCCTGCACATGAAACATCTTCTCAGTCACTGTGATGCAAACATTTCTTACATGTTCTATGCAATAATTAAGCAATTGAATAGCCAATCAAAGCTGGTGAACTGAATTATCTATACACCAAAAGTTATGAATTCTTCTAATTAATGGAGCAATAAAACCTAGAATCGAACTTCTAGTAACCGATACAACAACGAGAATCTAATTGCTTCTTTCCGATGAACTTTGGCTACTTTCCGATGATATGTGCAACCAAAAATCTCAAAATTGTTCTAAGATGGAACTCATTATAGAGTATCCTAGTTCTTGCGATCAACTAAACGTAATAATAAATCCCGAAAGTGAGAAGAAGCATTGCGAAACCTGCTAAAAGGGAAGTGATCAACACACGCTTCGTCGGAGTTCCATTTTCCTGCACAATAGGCGTCGGAGGAGATAACGCCTGATTTGTTTGTTCTGGGGATTTCCGATCACCCAACGCCATTTTTGACGCCACGGAACTTCGAGAGAACTCCAATTTCAATGCGGTGTTGTGAATCGGGTTGATCTAAAACCCGAGATTGAACCCTAACTCGAAACCCGATCATAACTCTTACATAATTAAGAAATTGCCCTGAAAGATGATTTAAAGTTTATTTTATTCCCTCAATGTTTGACAAATAGATATTTGGCCCTTCACCTCTCAGGAGAGATTTTCTTTGGAATTAAATTTTCCTCTGTTTTAGGTGATATTTTCCTTTTCGTTACCTTTAGTTCCTTGTGCAAAGGAACAACTATAGTATGAGTCTTCCGATTGCAAGTGATTCTTTTTAAATTGAAGTAAAAATTACTAAGCAAATACTATTTATTTGGTGTTTATTTGCAAGTGACATGTATGTATAGTACTAATATCTGTTTTATCTTATACATTGGGATTCTCTAATATTGGAGATCAAAATTATGACTAGTAATACAATAATTACGCAATACATATGTAGTACTAAAACAAGAATCTTTTCACTATGTAGTACTACTATGTCATTGAGACCATGAGATATTCCAATATTGCTTCAGTTTCACTCACTCTCTCTCTTTCTCTAACCATTTTGCTTTTACCAAATTGAGATCCGAGTGGATAATTGGAGAGAGAAAGAACCAAGTCTTCTCAAGATACCTCTCGGCTAGTAAAAAGTTAAGTTTTTAAGGACAAAAGAGATTGAAAAAGTAAGAACCATTATGGGTCCATTTAGAAGAAGTAGAAAAGATAAAGTGAAGAGACAAAAGAACTAATAATGATCTGCACTTGAGTACCCATTATGTTTTATTTCCCATATGCAACCACTAAGAGTACTCTCTTTGGTTTGAGGTATTAGTATGAACTAACTAGCTCCGTGATTGTAGGTGTTTTAGGATAAGATAATTGAATGTTGTTAGTACACTCATAACATGAATTGGGACAGTTTGGTTAGGCTCTTGCATATGACATTATCAGTTTGGTTCTAATTAAGGAGATAAACATGCTAAAACTTTGATGATCTATGTTTCTTAGGACTTGATCACAATTCACAATCACTGCAAATTGTTGTAATTGTTCTGATCAATCTGTTTATGGTTTTGATTTTTGGTCAAGGTAAGGAACATTTAGACTGATCAAAAGAAAAAGGCAATGGATGGTGGTGGTTATTGAAATGGCCAAACAGATGAAAAGAAAGGTAACTTTCAAAAGTTGCTTTCTTTTTTTCTTGTCACTGTTTCTTTATCTTTCTCTTTCTCACACATCTCTTTCTTATACCCACACCACTCTTGAGAGAGCAGATCAATAGAGAAAAAAACTTGGCTAGTTTTTCTCCACAAGGTTTTTTCTGCAAACATGTCTGAACTTGCATTGTCATCTCAAGAAGAGTCTCCAAGTAGTAATAAGATTGGTTTATCTTCTCTTCTTCTCTCTGACTTTCATCTCTTTTGCTCATTTATCCTCACTCACCCTTTCTATTTTTCTTACTTGCTCTTCTTTTCACCTTACATCTTCAAGATTCTCTCTTTTCTTTCACCACTCTTTGTCACCACCACACTCTTGCTTCTTGCCTTATTGAGTACTTTACATGTTCAAGACACTTGTCTCGACTCTGAATCACTAGAAACACAACCAAGCTTCCTTTTCTCCTTTTGTAGTAAGCTTGGAAGTGTCTTGGAACACAAGTTTGATGTCAACAATGAGGGTTTTAAGTCATTGGAGGAGTTGGAAGCGTATAAGATGGTCGTCGAGGCTTGCTCGATGGAATGTGCGTCCGAGAATGAGATATGTTCGGATGAATTGACGTTTGTTGACAAATTCTGTAGCCATGAGAGCACGGTGTCGGAATCTTTGACCGATGAGACCCTTGAGGAGCAAGTTGAGATCCAACCGTTGAAGTTTGAGGATGTGATTGTTTTGGAGAAAGAAGAAGAAACCAAGAAATGTGAAAAGGAAGAAGTAGAAGAACAAAAAGTCAAGCATAAAAGTGACGTTGTCCTCGATAACAGAGAAGAGCCGACAAAAGAAGAATCCAAAGCTCAAAAAGTTGACCTTGTCGGAGATAGTAATAATGAAAGTTATGATCTCCCAAAACTGAGCAATTTTCTCGGAGAAGGAGAAGGTAAAAGAAATGTAGTGACTAAGAACGAAGAAGAAGATAATGTTTCTCTCCAAAGCTTTGGATCAATGAGAAAAGAGAAAGAATGGAGGAGAACATTGGCTTGCAAGCTATTTGAAGAACGACACAATGCTGACGTTGGACAAGGCATGGATCAGCTGTGGGAGACTTACGAGACACAAACAGAGAAGAAGCAGCAAACCGAAGAAGAGAAGAAGAAGCTCAAGAAGAAGACGAAGTCGATGATGAAGACAAAGAGTATAGAGAAGGAAGTTATAGTGGAGGAGGAAGATGATGATGGGATTGATCATCAGCAACTTTGTTGTTTACAAGCTTTGAAGTTCTCAACAGGGAAGATGCATTTGGGAATTGCGAGGCCTAACCTTTTGAAGCTATCTAAGGCTTTCAAAGGCATTGGACGTTTTTACAATGCTAACAAACATTCCAAGAAAGCTTGAAAAGGAGATGAATAATAAAACTTTGTATTAATTGGGATCTATAAACAATGTAACTTGTAAGTTTCCATTGTTTTGGGCAAGTTCTATGAACAATGTAAGGGAAAATAAAAGGTAAAGGCTAGGATTTTGCCATATGTGTTTAGCTTTGATCTTAACTTTCTTTCCTATCCTTGTATATTTTGGGACGGATAACCCGTAATGGCCCGTATCGATTGAGAATTACTTGTCCCATAAGGCATGTTACCGTTGAAATATTTACCTTTTTTAAAATGTAAATTTTTGTTTAACAAGTAAGGGATTGGGTAAAAAATTCAAAGATATCCGCATTTTCTATATTTTCCGCTTGAGTAATATAATATTTACAAAGTGTATAAAAATTATCCAAAATTTCTTCATATACTTCATAAAAACTATTTTTTTCAAAATTTCAAAAAAACAAAAAATTCCGTCTTGCCGTAGAGTTTTACCTCTTTCGAAATCGACACTCACCCAAATTAATGAGAGTTTGAGAATTGAATTTAGATACCCGAATTTCACATTCTCTATACATTACCCAAAATATTTGTCCCGTATTTTATCAAAAATAGTTCTGATCATGTTTTTCAATTACTACCTGAACTATTTTTCGTTCTGATATCCGAAATAAACATGTCTATTCATTATATCTCTTCTAATGATCTAATCCCACAATAATTTTTTCCTTAAACTGTAATTTTAAGTCATATATTTCATTACCATTCATTCTATTAATAAAAATATTGTAACATTTTATGGTTGCATAAATTAAATCCGGCAATGGAATGTCTAAAAGTAGTATAATCGGTCTTGTTCCCACTTTTGTTTCCTAGTTGAACAGATTTGAATCTCAGATCTGATATAAAAATTCACTAATCGACAACATTTTACTACAAAATTTAATAGAAAGTCAAAATATGATTGTTACACTTCAATTAACTTAAAAAAAGTTGAAAAAATGGTTACCGACATATTTCATAGTTTGGCCGCGTACGATTAGTGAGACACTCCATTAAATAGCTTATAATTGAAAATTGAATGACACTGTGAGATTCAAGTGTAAAGTGCTCTCTCCCCAATGGCTAATCACCACCGACTTTTACGCGGCGGCGGATCTCCGGCCATAATCGGTGGCAGAATCACACTCACAGCTTTCGCTTCCACTATCGCACTCTTCCTCTTCACTCTCTCCTTCTTCTTCGCTTCAGATTCTAACGATTCTCCTGATCTCCTTCTTCCCGTAAGTTCTCTTACCAGATCTCTCCGAACAGATCATATCCAACGCTGGATTTGAAACTGAATCGTAGTATTGAAATCTGGCGAAGATTTGTGTTTAATTTTTTCGAATTTTTGTGGAATTTTAGGGTGTTGAGTACTCTAATGGAGTCGGATCTAGAAGATCCATGTTGGATATCAAATCGGATCCGCTTAAGCCACGGTTGATTCAGATCCGGAAACAAGCTGATGATCATCGGTCATTAGCATTAGCTTATGCTTCTTACGCGAGAAAGCTTAAGCTCGAGAATTCGAAACTCGTCAGGATCTTCGCTGATCTTTCGAGGAATTACACGGATCTGATTAACAAACCGACGTATCGAGCTTTGTATGATTCTGATGGAGCCTCGATTGAAGAATCTGTGCTTAGGCAATTTGAGAAAGAAGTTAAGGAACGGATTAAAATGACTCGTCAAGTGATTGCTGAAGCTAAAGAGTCTTTTGATAATCAGTTGAAGATTCAGAAGCTGAAAGATACGATTTTCGCTGTTAACGAACAGTTAACTAATGCTAAGAAGCAAGGTGCGTTTTCGAGTTTGATCGCTGCGAAATCGATTCCGAAAGGATTGCATTGTCTTGCTATGAGGCTGATGGAAGAGAGGATTGCTCACCCTGAGAAGTATACTGATGAAGGGAAAGATAGACCGCGGGAGCTCGAGGATCCGAATCTTTACCATTACGCTATATTTTCGGATAATGTGATTGCGGCTTCGGTGGTTGTGAACTCTGCTGTGAAGAATGCTAAGGAGCCGTGGAAGCATGTTTTTCACGTTGTGACTGATAAGATGAATCTTGGAGCTATGCAGGTTATGTTTAAACTGAAGGAGTATAAAGGAGCTCATGTAGAAGTTAAAGCTGTTGAGGATTATACGTTTTTGAACTCTTCGTATGTGCCTGTGTTGAAGCAGTTAGAATCTGCGAATCTTCAGAAGTTTTATTTCGAGAATAAGCTCGAGAATGCGACGAAAGATACCACGAATATGAAGTTCAGGAACCCCAAGTATTTATCTATATTGAATCACTTGAGGTTTTATTTACCCGAGATGTACCCGAAACTACATAGGATACTGTTTTTGGACGATGATGTGGTTGTGCAGAAGGATTTAACGGGTCTGTGGGAGATTGATATGGATGGGAAAGTGAATGGAGCTGTAGAGACTTGTTTTGGGTCGTTTCATCGGTACGCTCAATACATGAATTTCTCACATCCTTTGATCAAAGAGAAGTTTAATCCCAAAGCATGTGCGTGGGCGTATGGAATGAACTTCTTTGATCTTGATGCTTGGAGAAGAGAGAAGTGCACAGAAGAATATCACTACTGGCAAAATCTGGTACCCTTTCTGATATTCTTTTCGCCATTTGACAATGCTTTTCATTGTGTGATGTTTTTTTAAAACTTTGTTGTGTTTATTTGAATTGCAGAACGAGAACAGGGCTCTATGGAAACTGGGGACGTTACCACCGGGACTGATCACCTTTTACTCAACCACAAAGCCGCTGGACAAATCATGGCATGTGCTTGGGCTGGGTTACAATCCGAGCATTAGCATGGATGAGATCCGCAACGCTGCAGTGGTACACTTCAACGGTAACATGAAGCCATGGCTTGACATAGCTATGAACCAGTTTCGACCACTTTGGACCAAACACGTCGACTATGACCTCGAGTTTGTTCAGGCTTGCAATTTTGGCCTCTGAACTATGAAAATTTTCTTTATCATCAAAATCTGAAAGCATATGTTGTTTGTTACTTCAGCTCTACGAAGTTTTAACCTTAGTTTTTGTTTGTGTTTATTTATATATTTTTGGGGGTTTAGTAGAACACTTGTATTTTGTTCATAGCTATCTTTGTTCTATGGCAACCTATAATCAAAGCTTAATTATAAAGTCACATTATGCCATTTTAAATTGTTTGACATCGTATTATGAGATTCATAACTGCTTTGCTAATTCTACATTTCCCTTATGATCAGTCTCGAGAAAAGAAATTCAGAATCAGTAAAACTTAGAATGAGCCACATGAAGAAAGAGATTTCATTAGCAGTGAAGAAAAAATAGACAAGCAAGAACCGACGAAACTCTCTCTTGCTCTCAAGTTTTGACTCCAATTAATAAAATGGCGACACAGTGAAAAGAAAATAATAGTGTTTTTTTTTGCCATTGCTCTACGCCTAAACTCTCTAAAACCAATAGAGCTTTTTGTTTCAAAAGCACATTTACGCAGCAACAGACACACGGGGAGCATCATCCACGGGTTTCGTAGCTCTGTTAGCATCATTTCCGCCACCACGTCTTACTCGTCCATTGTTACCATTGGCCCTCGGGAACCCACCACCATCACCATTTGCTCGGTTTGCGTATCCGCCTCTATTGTTTCCCCTGTTATTACCATATCCGTTGAAATCGGTCCGGCCATATCCTCCTCTTCCACCTCCAAAGCTCCCACGACCCCTTCCTCCTTCGTTTCTGTAGCCTGTGTTTACACCAAACGTCGAACGTCCTCTATAGTTCCCTGTTTCAACAATGAATGATATGGTAACTGACTTAAGAATTAAGATCCTGAGAGTTCGTTTCTCAAAGTTTTAAGAAAACTTGCCTCTTGCGGTAGATCGCTTTTCCTCCACAACAACTTTGTGTCCATTGAGCATGACAGGTGATGCCTGTTGGAAATTTCCGTAACAGTTAGTTAGCCTAAGATGTTCAGGGCCTTGAAAAGTTCAGACGTAATACCGTTGGTTCTTACCTCGATAGCGCTTTGCATGGAACTTGCGGATTCAAACTCAACAAAACCAAAACAGAATCCCTGTAGGCCACAATACTTAAAAGAGTAAATACTCGGAAAATTACTTACTATTAGAACTGTTGAGCAATATTAAAGATGGACTCTTTTACCTTCTGGCTTCTCACTTGAATTCCATTGGTCCTAATAAGTCCAAATTTCTGGAACTCATTCTCAAGCAAGGCAGGTGTTGCATCAAGGGGTAAACCCTTTAGATAGATGGATGGACCTAGAGCTGTTACGGAATCAAGAAATGAGAAAGATTGCAGCTAAGCATGCTTACCATTTAAAAATATGAGCCAGAAAAAAAGCATTTACCTCTTTCATTCTCTTGATTGTTCTCATTTACAGCAACATTTGCTCCTGAATCTGATTTCTCAGACAATGGTGTTGGTAGAGGGATATGAATGGCTTGATCTTCTTGTTTCTTTGGTTCCACCTTTGTTGGAGTTCTCGAAGCAGACATTGGTGCAGCATTTTCTTTCATAACCTTCACCTACATATCATAATTACAAACACGAATGGCATCAAATCATGGGAGCCAAATATCTCACATCAGCTTGACCAAGAGGAGACATAACACAACCCAAATGTCTGTTACTTACAATTGATGCATAAGATCTCTTTGGAATTTCGCCAGTCCTAGAATCAGATTCTCCAACCTTTTGCACTTCAATTGGTGCTTCATTAACTGTTTCAGTCACCAGAGCTTCTTCTGCAGCTGATACTTGTTCATCTTCAGAGGGCGTGAACACTTTTTCAGGCTCATTAATGCTCTTGGACAACACCTCGGTTTGCTTAACAGCATGATTCTCTTGGACATATTTCTCCTGAACAAAGTCATCTGGAATTTCCTTCGCAGCAGCTGTGTCTAAGGCAAAAGAATATTTACAACGCTTATAAAAACCAAAGTCCCATTAAAAAGAAAACAACAAATAATCTATTGATTTGAAGGAGGCAAATACAAAAGCTAGGTTCATCAACTCACCCTGGTAAGTGTTGACAGGAGCTTGGACGTTGTTCACTGGAATCTGATTTCCATGTACGACAGTGCCTTCATCAATGAATCGAAACATATCATTCAAGACAAAGTATCCTGTCTCCTGTGGAGCAAGGAAGAAGGTCTGACTAAACGTCCTCCTGACACTGTCTTTTCCCGTCAAATACCCAGTCACCAGTACAATATAACCACCTCCATGAGATTCTTGTGTGTCCACAGTAGCTATCTCTGCACTGATTACACCGTAACCAAGCGCCATTATCTTCTTGTCAATAGCCTGCTCAAAATATATATACATACTTGTATTATAGGTAGGAAAACTTCAAGGATGCAAAGAAAGAGGTAAATATAGTACACTCACTTGCAAGGTAGAAGTGATGCTCATTAAACCATTCTCTTCAGGACGACCTAACTTGCTAATCTCTTGGTAAAATCTGTGAACATGCTCAGGTGATTGATGCAATATGTGATAATACTGGGGCACAAAAGCATTCCCAACCTATAAACACACGAATAAACAACAATGTACTTCTAAGAAACGGAAACTTTCATAAGAAAACAACACAAAAAGAACCTGGATCATACCATATCTGGAGTACAAGCTGCTGCTGGAACTTGCTGTGCACCTAACATCGCCATAGCCTAATTTTCCCCTGCAATTCAAAATCAATCATCATCACCTTGTGACAATCACTAATTCCACTTCAATCTCATCTATTCTAGCAAATTAGAAACGCAAAACGAAACAGTAATACTACAGATCTCTGATCTAGATACAAAAATCAATGAAGATCCAATTCAACAAGTTATAACAGTATGAGTATCAGTATCCAATTCAAACGCCAAATGCGACGAAGATTCGCGAAGAAGATAAGCACAAATCGAAGTTATGAAGAACCGATCTAAGAACTGGAACAGTCTAGAATTCAAATCGATCAAGTAAAAGAAGAAAAAGAGTGGAGTAAGTAAGTATGCCGTTGCTCGGAGAAGTTTCCGATGAAGAAAACAACGGTGGAAATACAATTAGAGTTTACCTTAACTGACGATTAACCGGAAAATTTCGGAGAGACGATCTGAGGAAAGCTTCCTTGGCTATGGCGCTAGTTAGGGTTTTACAGCTGAATCTCGAAAAAAAGAGAGAGCGACGTGAGAACAAAAAAATGGAAGAAGAAGAAAAAAAAGTGGCTTTAGAGTTTATATCTGTATGATTGTACTTGTACGTGTATCAGATAAATTCTTCTTCTAATCTTCCACATGATTACTGTAATTAATTTTCGTTAAATCTGTTATAAAATTTTGACATTTACAAAGTAATACAGAGAAATTCATTTCTTTAGTTTTAACGAGGTTAATCAATCTGGTGGTTAAAACGTCGTTGTATAATCTCAACAATGTGTATTATATAGCTCAAAATAGTTGAAAATGGGTAAGAACAAAAGCAATTGTATAGTGATTAACTTTCTCTAAAGATTCTTAAACAAAAAGCAGGAAATAGAGAAGAAGAAAGAAACCATTCTAGATTATTTTGAGCAATCTACTTTGGTTAAAAGTTGTAGTTTAAGTTGAAAGATAAAACAAGCAAAATTTATTGGTTCATTTTATACTAGATGATCTTAAACCGGCATCTTCAGTACAAGCTGACCCTCCATAACACTGAAAGAAGTGATAAAAACAGGTCAATAACATTGTCTAGTCCTCCAAATTGTTACAACGAAGTTGATCATTTATGCGTAAAACGATTACCTTTTGACATAGTAGTAGCAAAAGTCGGCGAGGATGAAAGTTTGAACGATCTCGGCTAGTAGAGCCACCGGAAACCAGAAGTAACCAGCCCCGAGTAGCCATAGGTAATGTCCACGAGTCTCAACGACCTACATCTTCAGACCATTTAGTCTCTTGAGCTTATTCATGAAAGCTTAATTAGTGGATTAAGAAAGGATCTTTACCTGGATAATCCAATGAGCGCATGCCAGGAATCTAGCTATTCCGAGTGCAAACACATAATGAGCTGTGAAAGGCTCTATGATCTGAAATGGTTGTTCGAGAAATTGTTAAGTCTAGACTAACCACGAGATAGGTTTTGGACCTAAGTCTAGACTAATCACGAGACTTGTAGACAACCAGAATCTCTAATAACCATTTAGATTGTCTACATTGGCCTAAGTTTTGGACCTAAGAAAACCAAATTTTCTTGCCACTATAAATATGTCTACATTGACCAATATATAAGTGTACTGGATGATACTCATCCGCGAGACCAACATGACGAATACTGATCAACCACTAGATCATATCATAGTTTGTTAAAGTGCTAACTCTAGTCTCTACATTGACATAAAATAAATCTAAAGATACATAGATATGTCAAAAGTGTCTGACCTGAGCATTTTGCATTAATCGAAGTTGAGGTAGAACAGAGACAGATTCTGTGTAGACGCAAAACGCCCACAATATACGGTGGAAGTAAGAATAACTCGTACTCGGGTTAATAATCAACGCAAGGATAGCAGATGGTACAAGCTGGTTGGCGAAAAAGCGAGAAACATTTTACTTAAATCATTTCGAGAGAATGAAAAGGCAAACAACATATTTACACTCTTTAAATCAAAGCATTACCACATAGTAATTGTAGCAAGTGTCGAGAGACTTTATATAAGATGCTTTCAGCTTGTATCGAATCATATAAATGACCCATAGAGTCGAAACCAAGGTGGCGAAATCGAGAACTGTATGGATATCACCTTCCATGTTTATGCTGCATATCAATCTCACCGCTAGAAATATTGCTGTCACTTCTTGAGATTTTAAAGAAAGACCTAATAATTCAAACCATACACATATTCTATGAGACAAAACCAAAATGAGCTTATAAAGTTCCACACAACATTGATACAATATAAACATAAATGTTCACTAGCAAAACCAAAAGAGCTTATAAGATTCCACAACATTGTCACAATATAAACATATAAATGTTTTCACTTCTAATCACATTACCAAGAAACAAAGGTCTATGATTTAAAGTCAAAATCTTATGAATTATGATAAGGTGGTGGGATTTTTATTGTTACCGGAGCAAGTCTTTTGGCGAGTGAGTTTGTAGATGAGGATCAAGATTCCGGCGGCGTGGATGAGCTCGGAGGCGATGAAAAAGTGATTGTGATTCCTAACGGTGAATTTCAGAAGAACGACGAGGATCAAAGAGATGATAATTCCTAAAGCTATTTTAACCTTGTTCGATTGTTGTCGCAGCCACCCGAAAACAACGTTCACGGCGGAGACACCTCTTCTCTTCCCCATGATTTGATTATTACAAATCTCTCTTTCTCTGATCTCTCTCAGTTGTGTTGTGTGTGTTTTGCAGAGCTTTTATGCGACGTTCGTGAAAGCGAAGGATACGTTTTGTTGAGTGAGCGAAGACACGACGAGGGCATGCGGTCGATGACGTGGCGGTCGTATTTTTCTGATCTGATCAACTAATCGTATTAAGACACTTGTGAGTAATGGTTTTTTGTTTGTGGTATCAAATCTTCATTGCAAATCTTTGGTTTTTAAAGATCTTTTTATTAGGAAATAAAGTTATGTATTTTGACTATTTTATTGCCTGTTTTGTAAGATTATCGGAATCATTTGGAGGCCAAAAATAACTTAATCTCTCTAATTTCCAGCCTTATCGATTAATGGTTTAGTTTCGGTTCGGTTTCTTTGTTTTTTTTTTTTTTTGAATTT
>Ga0041059_1001094_pt1 | contig 21594 bp, 14 predicted proteins | sample AraColnosormetaG_FD_56232 | JGI IMG/M metagenome (GOLD analysis project Ga0041059, IMG submission 56232) | Arabidopsis roots microbial communities from North Carolina, USA - Col MF nosort | ecosystem: Host-associated > Plants > Roots > Unclassified | place: USA: North Carolina | collected... | reverse complement strand
AAAAAAAAAAAAAAAAAAAAAAAACTTAGAAACTAGCTTAGAGCGCTACTTACTACTTAGTGAATTTGGATATTATTGTTGTAACTTGAGCTAAAAAATGGGGTTGATAACACTTGGGTTGGAGGTCGAACTAGACATTGATCAACTAATATTTAATACTTTCAGATTATTTTTATCCTCCCCAACTAACTAAAATGTGAACATTGTATGCATTACAAGCAAACAAAATAAATAAAAATCAAAATGAAAACAAATGAATAAAGTTAAGAAAATTAACCAAATGTGAACGTTGTATGAATTACAAGCAAAACCAAAAATATATATCTAAAAAAGGATATGAAATTAGAATCATGTAAGAAAGAGAGATGGAGATGCCTAAAGGGTTAGGTAACTTTAGGTGCGTGTGGTGTGGTCAAAGCAAACAAATGAGCCATGTTGTTGAGCCACAGTTGGACAGTGGTTATGTGGTCATGAACCACCATTGGCTCTGTGGTATATACGTGTTTGGCGCAATTAACCGATCCAACTAACAAAAAGTACAACACTTTTTGAGCTCCATATATTTTCCTTACATCTCAAGACTTAATGAGCTCATATTTAAAAAATTTTATAAGAAGAAAATATAGCAATGCACAAATACAGTAATTTATTCGTCTTTAAATTACCTTGGTTAGTTAAGAAATTAGCAAGCAAAACCTGATCAATATGTCGATTTTAAAACAATCACCGATTCACAGCACTTTATTTGTAAGATAAAGTTTTAAATTTTAACTTGTAGCTTTTCTATTACTATAATTTTAATTTTAAGTTTGTAATTCATTCATGAAAAATATATAGAGACATTATGTATCAGAACTAAACATAAAAAAATGAAAATGAAAATATTGGAGAATTGCAGTATGCTAACGTATAACTGGATTTTCTTATAAGACCATGAATATTTCACTCTAACGTATGGTCCATTTCTAAATATTGGGGATGGAGCATAATCTCATTAGGACATAACTCATTCTACACTAAAGCTAAACAAATATCTTTCTTTCTTTTTCTGATTAAAATACTATGAACGTATTGTAGTTGCATTTTCCATTAACAAGACACATCACCCATGCATTGATGTGTGTGTGATAACAGAATATCACTTTCATAATTATCTATTTGAATAATTATATTGAGACAAGTTTAGTGACCGAAGAAACGAATTAGTTGAAACTTACATATTAATAAGTTGACAACAATCAATGATTGTCAAACATTATGTAGTATGTACACGTTAAAAGACTTCTGTCACTGCTTAACTAGTTTTATTATGAAACCACTCAATTAATTAAGATAAACCATTTTAACTAGTTAGTTTATTTATCTAATCGGTACAATGAATTGAATATTATAACGAGGGAAAGTGGTTATCCACAGACCCAGCCGCCAGCTGAAAGAGACACCATGCAATATGCGACTTAAAATTTGACTTATTAAAAAAAATTTGAATATTATTTTTGGGACAACGACATTCATCACTATTAAATGAATCCATTTTTATATGGTATGTTACATTAATCAGCATGTTTATCTCACTGTCACACAGTAACCTTCAATAAAAAGAGATCATCTTCCATCCTAAAAACGGATCACATGGAATCTCATATAATTTCAGCACCACGCATTCGATATGAGCTTTATAATTCAAATGACAATTATATTAATCATCAATTATCATTATACTACACAATCTTATATAATAATCTTTCTAGTTTACAACCAATATTTGAAAAGTTGTGCTAATTTTTATAAACGTAAATGATCTTCAAACAAGATTCGAGCTCATTTTAACAACGTTAAAACAATAAAAATAACCTTTGAATTTGGAAAGTGATATGTTATAAAAAAAAAAATTATTATTTCACAAAAAAATTGTGTAATACTAAGAAAAGTAAATATATGATTAAGACCATTGACGTATAGTCTAGCCTAAGTGTCTGAAAATAGAAGCCAGAAATAATAATTTCCTTTCACAAAATCGTGGATTATATTGGTTTCGTGATCGAGTTAGTTAGGTAACTATCATTTTATAACAAGAATAAAAATAAACTTCTTTTTGAGTTTTGTAGATAAACATCGTAATTCATTAGTTATCGAATATAAGATTTGGTAGTTGATTATGACATCAAAGATTGAATATTCGATGACGCAAATTGAAGTTGAAAATATATATATTTCTTTTCACGTTGAAATTGAAATATAGACCTCGACACTTGGGGTCGTCCATTTATACATAATTATCTAATTTAGGTAACAAAAGATTAGTGACCCATATATTTATAGAAAAAAAAAAGAGTAAACAGAACCAACTTGTGACCCACTAGGACGAAACATTGTTGCGTGACGTGGCTAACTAATCTACTTGGCTGGAATAACTGAATGAAAGACAGTTTATCCATCTGGATAATAATGAGGATCGAATCAGAAAGGCTTGTGAGGTTATAAATTAAAAGTAGTAAAGGCTTTCCACACACATAACACGCACGGAGGTTTGGTTTCTGTCTGAAATCAAACTGTAGTTATTGTGGGTTCCGATTTAAATTATGACGTGGAATGATCGTATAAATGTTATAATAACATGTTATTTGTTAAAAAACCAGCACAAAATCATTGATATATATATCATTATTAGGATCGTGTACGTAAGTGCAATTCCACATTCAACCACTAGAGGTTATTTTACTTAATTAATAGAAAGTGTAAGGTTAGTTAGTGCATATATACCTTTTACATCAACCAAAAATAAATGTATGTATTTATTATTATGTGATATCTTTGCTAATGGTTATATATCTTTCAATATAGTATTTGATTGGCAGTATTGTACAGTAGAATGAAAAATCTGATGAATGCTATATTAAGCATTAACCCACTGGTAACAAGATTTGAGACAGCCATCTCAATTATCAGAAAGCAACAAAAAGAGTCAACCAATTCTGATTATTAATTTGATTTAGCGATAGATGCATGGAAAATCTGAGATGCATGACTTACATTATTAGCCTTAGTTACTTTATTTGAAAAGAAAGATATAACTTATTTTTCAAGCTACCGTTTGTTAGCAACTACGACATATATTTTTTTATAATTATTTTGTTGAACATACTGAAAATATAAAAAGACCGGTTTCAAATTATATTAAAACGAAGAGAATATGTTTTCCAGTAAATTTCTATATCAATTATATGGACTAGCTAGACGTAAGCTATTCTTGTATGCACCCCGGTTTAAATAAATTATATGTATGTTCACCCACCATATTTTCCGTACATATTCAAGATGTTTAAACTTGGTAAAACAAATGTTATTGTAACTAAAACCAAAATGAACCTTAATTTGATTACCATATAGTTAGCTTACAATTTCCGGAGATTAGTGTAGATTTTCAGCTCAGAATATAGAGGCGCATATGTCTTTGAGTCTTTCTAATTTCTTTAGGCCAAGTCCGGTGGAAGGTGGAGCTTTAATTACGTAATGAATGCGGCAACTTGACTTTCGTTCTCAAGAGTCAAGATGAAACCAAAGATGTGAACTAATATATCTCATCACATTACTACAATCTTACATAATGAAAAAAAATTCAACTTAAGAAAGTATATCCATACACAATGGCTTTTCGCTTACAAAGGAAAAGAAACTTTGTTTTGTACTCTAAACTTTTTTTATGAATCAAACTAAAGTTAATACATTTTTTTTGCTTGCAACAAAGTTTACACATACAAGTTCTATCATATTCAATTTGATCTTCTGTTTTTTATTTTGGGTCAACAATAGCATTAAAACATACTTAAACACAGTTTTTTTCAACCATCATTTCTATGTAATACTATTAATTTCCATAAATTTTTGTTTTATCACATACTTATTCTTACTCTTGATTATTATTTAATTTTCATCATCATTTCAGAATATTTTTATTTCTAACTTTCATTTTTTTTTTTAACTCACTTTCACATAAATTTTTACTCCATTGAATATCCTATTTACAACTTCTGAAAATTAAATATTTTCTAGATTTTATTTTATTTTTTCCTAATATTGTTAACGCCCCTCATCTCATGGGTGAACTACCTAGTCAATAACAGAACAAAATAAAAAGTTATAGGAAAATGAGAAAAAAATACTCAAAAAAAAAATCAAAATAGTAGGTTGTGACGTTTCAAAGTCACCCGCACAAAGCAAAGAGATTAGAAGACTCTCTTCTATCTTTAAATCCCTTCTCAGAATAGATAACAGATATACACTCCATCAAATCTATACCTACATCAACCTTTATATAGTTATATGTATCACCCTCTCTCTTTCTCTCCCTTATATATATAACTCCAAAACAATCATTTAATCCAAACCCAACATATCCTTTTAACAGAATCTTCTTTATCTGAAAATATCTAAAGAAAATGGTATTGAACTTTAGAGATAAGTCCTGCATTTTTCTGGCAATTCTTTGTTGTTTATCATTGAGTTGTATAGTAAAAGCATCAGTCTCTTATGATCGTAAAGCTGTGATCATCAATGGACAAAGAAGAATCCTTCTCTCCGGTTCCATTCACTATCCACGAAGCACCCCTGAGGTAACAATCTTTATTCACATTTTTAACTTATATGTTTCTTCTAAAATTTGATTATTTCACTTTCAATGGATTTTTATAACTTCTGATCAAAGTTTTCTTCTATCTCTCTGTTTTTCTGAATTCGATTGGCTTATTTTGATTTTTATGCAATGTGTTTCATTTCCAAGATTTTTCCTTCACATGGGTTTTGCTTATTATCTGCATAATATATTTTTTTAAAGTGTTTTTATTTGAAAGAAATTAAATGATTCATTGAATGCTCTGTTTTGTGTGTAGATGTGGCCTGGCCTAATACAGAAAGCCAAAGAAGGAGGCTTGGATGTTATTGAGACTTATGTTTTTTGGAATGGCCATGAACCTTCTCCTGGACAAGTAATTTTCAAGAAAATATACTAAAATGTTTTTAAAATTGAATTTTCTTCTCTCACAAGTCACATGTCTTCTAAATTTTCTTTATGATTTTTTCTTCAGTATTATTTTGGAGACAGGTATGATTTGGTTAAGTTCATCAAGTTGGTGCACCAAGCTGGTCTCTATGTTAATCTCAGAATTGGCCCTTATGTTTGTGCTGAATGGAATTTTGGGTAAATAAATTTAAACACTCATTCCCTCCTTGAAAGGTTCATTATCCGTCCTAAAATGATTGGTTATCAAATTTTATTTTTTTAATATTTGTTATGGTTTTTTAGGGGATTTCCGGTTTGGCTCAAATTTGTTCCCGGTATGGCTTTTAGGACGGATAATGAACCTTTCAAGGTTTGAAACTCTAAACAAAAACTCACTTTTGCCCTCTCATATATTAAACCTTTTTTTTTATCTTCTGATTGGATGATTAAATATGAATTCTTATTGATATTGGAAAGGCTGCAATGAAGAAATTCACTGAAAAGATTGTATGGATGATGAAAGCAGAAAAGTTGTTTCAAACTCAAGGAGGACCCATCATTCTTGCACAGGTCTGTTGTTGTTTGTTACATTAAATATCATTAACCAATGATTAAAAATGGAGGGAACAAATTAAATGTTTTTATTTAATTAATTGTGTAAAAATGAAAAAAAAAATGATATGGACAGATTGAGAATGAATATGGACCAGTGGAATGGGAAATAGGAGCACCGGGAAAGGCTTATACAAAATGGGTAGCTCAAATGGCATTAGGACTCTCAACTGGTGTTCCATGGATTATGTGCAAGCAAGAAGATGCTCCTGGTCCTATCGTACGTTCTTTCTTATCATATGCATAATATTCTGGCTGAACTACAACACAAAGTTTTATTTTTGTTTTGCTACACAAAAAGTTTTTGTTTTATATATAAGAAATTTTAAGTATGAAGTACCAAACCGGTATGATTTTTTGGGGTTTTCTTTGATAACCGTTGACTCGGGTTTATTACTACCAAAGCATGTCATCAACATAACAAGAAATTAAAAATGGTTTAGAGTTTTTTTGTTCTTGTTGGTTAGATTCTCTCTAATTCCTCTGTTTTCCTCCTTTCTATTTCTATTACTAATGGTTATTTGTAAAAAAAAAAAATACAGATAGACACATGCAATGGTTATTACTGTGAAGATTTCAAACCGAACTCAATCAACAAGCCAAAGATGTGGACAGAGAATTGGACTGGTTGGTAAGTCACAACATCAACATGCCTAGAAACTTTTAGTTTGATAAAAAATCATAGATTAAGAGATATCAATTTTCATTCTTTCAAAACAAGTAAACCACTGTTTCAAATATGTAAATCAAATCTCAGGTACACAGATTTTGGAGGTGCGGTACCATACAGACCAGTCGAAGATATTGCATACTCCGTTGCACGATTTATCCAAAAAGGAGGTTCCCTCGTCAATTACTATATGGTAACAAAAATAAAACAGAGTTACATATGAATGCACATAGATGTTTTCACTTCTTTTTTTTTTGGCTTAATGTGTGTTTATATACCTTTTTATAGTATCATGGAGGAACAAATTTCGACAGAACAGCCGGTGAGTTCATGGCTTCAAGCTATGACTATGACGCTCCTCTCGATGAATACGGTACTAAACCAAACTCAAAAGATATAATAAATATCTCTGAATGATTAGCTAACCTAATTCTGTTTACTTCAAAAAGGCTTACCAAGAGAACCAAAGTATAGTCACTTGAAAGCATTGCATAAAGCCATCAAACTTAGTGAGCCAGCTTTGCTTTCTGCTGATGCTACCGTTACATCGCTTGGAGCTAAGCAAGAAGTAACGATCAAAGCTTTTTTTTTAACTTACTTATGTTTAGATTTCAAATGAGAAACAAACCTCATGCTTTTGCATGTTGCTTTCAGGCTTATGTGTTCTGGTCTAAATCATCTTGTGCTGCGTTTTTATCGAACAAAGATGAGAACTCTGCAGCGAGAGTTCTGTTCCGTGGATTCCCATATGATTTGCCTCCTTGGTCAGTCAGTATTTTACCTGATTGCAAAACAGAGGTTTACAACACTGCAAAGGTAAGACAGAACAAGAAACTTCTTTGTCAAGAAAGCTACCTTCTTGATATTTAGATTGAATTGACCCTCTGTGTTTTTGAATAAACAGGTCAATGCACCAAGCGTACACAGGAATATGGTTCCTACTGGTACTAAATTCTCTTGGGGATCATTCAACGAAGCGACTCCTACAGCGAATGAAGCTGGTACGTTTGCAAGAAACGGGCTTGTGGAACAAATAAGCATGACTTGGGACAAATCTGACTATTTTTGGTATATAACAGAGTAAGTATAAGAACATCAAAACTCTCTTTGTTTTTGTCTCAATCTTCGGAAAGATCCTCACGGTTGGTATGGTTTATGTGTATTTTACTCAGCATTACAATCGGTTCCGGTGAGACATTTTTGAAGACTGGTGATTCACCTCTTCTTACAGTTATGTCAGCTGGACATGCTCTTCATGTGTTTGTCAATGGTCAGCTTTCAGGTAATATAAGAGAAACAATGGAAGCTTGTCTAGTCTCTGTGTTGTTTTAGTCCTGTAACTTGAAAACATTGTTGGAATTTGCTCTGTTTCAGGAACTGCTTATGGAGGACTTGACCACCCAAAACTAACCTTTAGCCAGAAGATCAAACTACATGCAGGTGTCAACAAGATTGCTCTTCTGAGTGTTGCAGTGGGTCTCCCGGTAAGTTCTTGATGGATCTTTAAAAGCAGTTTTTGTGCCAAGAAGATAATTAGGTTCTGAACTTTGTGGCTCTTGTTTTGTTTGCAGAACGTTGGTACACATTTTGAACAGTGGAATAAAGGAGTTCTTGGTCCGGTCACATTGAAGGGAGTAAACTCAGGAACATGGGACATGTCGAAATGGAAATGGTCCTATAAGGTCCTCCACTGAAATTCAAAACCACTTAACTTTAAGTTTCCTAGTAACAACAAAACAATCATAATAATGGATTTAAATTTGATTTGAACAGATTGGTGTAAAGGGTGAGGCTTTGAGTCTTCATACCAACACAGAGAGTTCCGGTGTGAGATGGACTCAAGGATCATTTGTGGCGAAGAAGCAACCATTAACCTGGTACAAGGTAAGAAAAAACACAAGGATTAAACTAATGTCTATACACAAACTTAGACACAATGAATAAACTGAAAAAAAACATTCTTCTATATGTTGCAGTCTACGTTTGCTACACCAGCAGGAAATGAACCATTGGCTTTAGACATGAACACAATGGGAAAAGGTCAAGTTTGGATAAACGGTAGAAATATTGGACGTCATTGGCCTGCATATAAAGCTCAAGGATCTTGTGGACGTTGTAACTACGCTGGAACTTTCGACGCAAAGAAATGCTTAAGTAATTGTGGTGAAGCTTCACAAAGATGGTACCATGTACCTCGTTCATGGCTTAAGTCTCAAAACCTTATAGTTGTGTTCGAAGAGTTAGGTGGTGATCCTAACGGAATCTCTTTGGTTAAAAGAACATGAAAAGCTTCTTCTGATTCCGAGTTTTCAGGACAGAAGCAAGCTGTTTGATTCGTTTGTCTATATCTTTCTCTGGCTTTGCTTTGAAGATAGAGACAGAGCTGGAATTTTTTTTCTTTTATGGCTTTGTGCAGTGATTACAAAAATTATACAACATGTATATGTATAACTGTATCCTACTACTAGTCATCATCTATGGCTAAATAAAATTCACAGAATAAAGGAGTGTTTCTATTTACCATAACATTTTCGTTTGTTCAAGCAAATAACTGTTTCAATCATCTCTTGAAGTTGGAACCTTTTTACGCCTTGATCTTCTAATCTTTATGGCTATTGGGCCTTCAAGTAGGCCCAATAAATAATCCATGTACATTATTAGACTATGAGTCGATGATGATAACACATGTAAAAATCTAAGGATGGATTTGTAAATAGAGCATTCATTTTACTTAGGGGTTCAGTAGTTTTCATATTTAAAAAATATACCCTAAAATAAAACCATATTAGAGAAATTAGTACCGCAGTGTGACGAAATTACCAAAATGGTCACATTAAACCACTTAACTACTAACTAGACCTACTCTACTACTAACATTTACTGATATTCCATTTTTCTTCCTCCTATTAACAAACGTGTAAATCATTTTCACCTTTTTTCACCATAATTACCTTCCAAGTTAATGACCAAACTACCTTCAAATATCATGCTTTCTCGAAAATACGACAAAACGGTCAAACACAGTCTTCGCCTAGAAACCTCGCCAACATATCGTCGTTCCACTCATACTCACTCGCTCTCACCTCGTTTGTACTCCACGCGCCGCCTTTCTCGTTTCCGTATTCGAAACAGCAACCGAACAGACCACTAGCGTCGACGCTTGCCATGACGGAAGAGTCGCTGTCTGAAAAGGACGGACCACAGCTTTCTTCGTTGACATTGATCGTGATGTAACCGGAAGACGACTGAACAACCACCGGCATAGCGTACGGGTCGTCGATAAACCTCACTCTAAAACTCCCCTCGCCGGAAAAGTTAGTTCCTTCGATCTCCGTCGTCGTCATTGTCGGTGAAGAAGACTCAACGAGACTCATGATTTCATCCGGTGTATACTCGTCATACTCTCCGGCAACGAGCATCGTCGTCTTCTTCGTCACTTCCTTCGCGGTCGTATTTTTTCCGTTCTCGTCTACTTTGTTCCTCATTTCTTCCATTTTCTCTCAAATCAAGTGAGAAAGAATTAACAAAAATGAGAGAGAGACCGTACAATAATATTGTTGTGATTTTCTTCTTACACACATTTATATATAGAATTAAGTGTAGATATATTACATATAAAAAATTATAACATTTTTATGATAATATCTATAAATACAGTGAATTGAGTCTGTAAGTGGGTCCGAATGATGGAAATTATAAAGTCTAAATCAATAAATTATCAGCTGTCTTTTTGTTGAAAATATGTTACACGTTTTAATAATATAATTTTTGTATTTCTTCTAGTTAAGTTTCACCAAGAAAATTAAAAGACAAAGGAAAAAGTGTCTTCTGATATAATACAAATATACAATTTGTGACGAAATAATTTACATTACCATTTCAAATGGAATCGGATTTTCTTTTCTATACTGTAAAGAAGAAAATAAAATACAGGAAAAGGTATGGAAAAAGTTAAGAAAGTTAATGAGGAGTTACTAAAATTAGGAAGCTGGTCGGTGAGTAATTTTGAATACACTGGTTAGACTTTTCCCTGATAAAACCAAAAGTGGGTGGATATTTTTCTTTAATGTTTCTCATAGCAAAAAAAAACATAAATATAGTGATGTGAAAAGACTTAAATGGGTTTCGAATTGATTTTGAAATTTACAGGGACGTGCCATCTGTTTGGTCACTGTACAGTTTTTTCTCTTGCAGCGATGCGACGCTGACTCTCTCTCTTCCCAATTACTTACTCTTTTTAAGCACAACTGAATTTATATTCATCGATGCACACAACTTTTATGATTCATTGGTCCAAACGTAACCAATCAGGATATGAATGGCTTATAGGCCTAAAGCCCATTTTCGTTTGCTTAGAGATGCTCAAAACCAATCTTCTCTATTCGAACTGGAATTGTGAAGGATGATGATACTTAATGCTTAAGCCTGTTACTTTAAAACGTGATATGTACATTCAAATTAGATTTAACAGAATCTCTTGTTTCTTCTTCTCAGATAAACAGATCTATTCAACTAAAAATTTTGAACCGGGAAATGATCACTCCTGGTTTTATCTTAACCGGTTTCCATGAGGCAAAGAGTTTTGCTTGTAGGAGAAGGCACCTTCTTTCCTTTCAGTCTCTTAACTTAAACGGGCAATCAAAAACTCTTCAGTGTTCTGTAGGCAAAAGATTGTTTAGCGAGAACCGGATCGTAACATGACCGTTGGTGTTCCATGCTCACTCAAGCTTCCGGTCGATAATCTCCTCATCTTTTGCCAGAAACTCTTGCCTCGACCCGAGGTCAAGGGACCCGAGTTAGACTGTCTCTCGAACCTCCCTGACCCCGTGTACATTTCCGATGTAGATAATCCTCTCTCTGTATCAGGCTCAGAGTCGTAATTTGGTAGCAATGGATACCGAGCCATCCTTGCTGAGCTGTCACCACAAGAGCTCTCAGCTTGAGTGTCATCTCTAAAATCGTCTTTAGAGATAGAAGTTAAAGAATTGAGTTCTTTAGCTTCATCACATTCGTTGCTGACAAGTTTCAAAGCTTGCACTACTTCTCCCATGAAAGGACGGTGTGATACTTCTGGTTGAACGCACATAGAAGCTATTGCCGCGACTTTAGCTATGCTATCGAATGAGATCTCGGGTCCTAAAGACTGATCTATAATAGCTGCAAGCCCTTCTGCACTCGTAAGAAAAGGCCGAGTCCATGAAACTAAGTTCTCTTGTCCGGGCGGTTGAGACATATCCACTGGTTTCCGCCCTGTAAGTAGCTCGAGAAGCACAACTCCGTAACTATACACATCACTCTTCACCAAAAGATGCCCTGTCATTGCGTATTCCGGTGCCACATACCTATTAGAAAGCAACATTTATATAAGTTAAAATCGGAACAGGAAAAAAAACAGTCTGAAGCAGTTTGTACCGATTCTGGTTTTTATTATCTTACCCAAACGTTCCCATAACGCGTGTCGATATATGTCTGTTATCTTCATCATCAAGGGCGTTACGAGCCAATCCAAAGTCAGATACTTTAGGTGTGAAATCGTTTTCCAGCAAGATGTTGCTGGACTTGAAGTCTCTGTGTATAACTCGCGGGCTCGAGTCTTCGTGTAAATACGCTAAACCACGGGCCGCACCAAGAGCTATCTTCAACCGAGCATCCCAATCTAAAGGCGAAGATGCTTTATCAATCCCTGGATAAGAAACAGATAGAAAACAAGAGATTGATTTCAAAGATAAGCAAACTAAACAGCACCAAAACCATATCGATCGAAATAACCAAACTACAATGAAGTCTGAAAACCAAAGACCAGATTGGGGTATTTAAGGTCTGGAAAACATACCGTGGAGGTGAGATTCAACGCTGCCATTTGGTATGAGTTCATAAACCAGGGAACGGTTACGATCTTCGATACAAATACCAATTAAATTCACGAGGTTTCTGTGATGAAGACGACTAAGCATTTCCACTTCGGCTAAGAACTCCCTGCTACCTTGCTGGTCATCTCTCTTCAATACCTTAACTGCTACTTTAGTTCCGTCATCGAAAACACCTTCGTAAACTCGTCCAAATCCGCCTTCACCAAGAACCCTCGATTCATCAAAGTTATTTGTAGCTTTCATTATTTCACTTGCGGTGAAAGTCTTTGCAGAGAGAGTAAACGGAGCAATGCTGGATTCAAATGACAATGAAGTTGAGCTAAATCGGCTTCCAGTTAAAGATCTCGCCGAGCCTGCAAATTCAGATAAGTTATTTCATGTTTCTTCCAAGAGCAACAGTAGTAGTAACTAGTAACCATTTTTTACCTGATGGTTTCGAGAGGGAAGGCAGTGAAGGGCGAGCAAGTGGTGTTCTTTTCGAAAGACGTCGTCGATCTCTTTGTCGCCGGAAAACCAAGAACCAAACGATAACGAAACATAAACCGATAAAAGCAGCTGCGGATAAAACAATCACAGCAATACTTCCACCATTGAGCTCTTTCTTGCGCGGCTTCCTTGGAACATCAACTCCGAGCGGTTTGACCGCCCTTCCGTTATTATTACCAGAGTACGGTCCTTGATCTATAATGGTCATACCAGAAGTTGGCGGGGAAGCGGGTAAACCAGGATAACGCACGTAAATCACGTCGTATCCGCCAAAGATTGGTTCATCTATATAGACTTTTTTACTCCAGAATCTCTGGTAAGTCAGCATTGCAGTCATGTTATCGAATTTATCTCCAAGCGGTACTAAATCGATTAGAACAATGGATTTCTCAGGTTGTTCGCTGGCCGCGTTAGCTCCCATTATACGGACTTGGCTCTGTTTCATGAAAACTCCGGCGCTGATTTCCCGAGCAAATTCTGAAACCATTGGGAAGAAGTCGTAGAGCGCCATGCTAAGGCGTAGCTCAACTTGAATTGGCCAGACACAGCCACATGGAGATCCCGGAGGTGTGTTTGTGTACGGTTCCAAACAAATAGTTGAAGAACAATCTGGAGAAACACAATAACAGCAATTGGTTTCACACCAAAACAAGAACCACATAAAGACAGTTTTGTTCCCAAAACAACTGAAAAAATCTCAACAAACCTGAATTAGGGGGAGGAGGAGGAAATGCTTGAAGAGGTGGACCTAGAGGGAATTTCCGAGATTTTGAAGGTCTTGAAGAGGACCTGAGAGGAAACACTTCAGGAGAAATAAACATAATTTAGGATTTCACATCAAGCAAAGAGTTTTTTTTTCTTAAAACAGATTTTGCCTATTGGACAAATTATGAGCGGGGAATCAAACCTTGGGTTGGAGAAGGTGCTAGAGCCGGGGAGATGCGTTTCATAGAGAAAGAGACTGGAGCGTGAGCAGGAGAAATCAAAGAATCAGGAATGGGAGGAGAAGGAGCATGGTGCGATTGTGGAGGAGGAGTCATTGAACCTATAATAACAAAACATAGGAAAAACAGAGAATTAAGATGGCTGGCCAATAGAAGTATCTCAAAGGCTATGGTAAAGTGGAAACCTTTACGGTTTGACTTCTTTGGAGATATGAGATGCGGTGGCAGTGGTGAAGGAGCTGGACTATCTGCGATTTTCTTTCGTTCTTGATGATGTTGATGGTGTGAAGATAGAGGAGGAGGAGATGGTGATGAAGGATGGTGGTGTACATTACTAGGAGTAGAATCTGGCGGTGGAGTAGTAGATGGAGATGTATGATGAGAGTGTCTGTTAAATTTTGGGGCTGAGGGAGCAATCGAAGGAGGAGAAGCTGCAATGTAATAATAACATGAATTTAGTCTCCTTGTCTTCTTTACACCGGAAACAACAGTAACTTATATGATTGATGCCTTAAAAACTAACCTTTATGTGGGAAGACAGGTAAGGGTTTAGCAGTTTCATTTGCCGGTGCAGCACCCGGACTTTTACTATCATCTCCGTTATCGCTGGGGGGCGGATGTTTTACTGGATTTGCAGCATGATCTAGAAAAGAAGAGGAAATGTTGATATCCTGGCTAAGGTTTTCTTACGGATAAACACATTCAAAAGTTTAGCAAACCTGGTGAGACAGCAGGAGATTCTATGGGGAAAACTGGGTGGGTAGTTGGCGGATTTCTTCTCGGAGATCCCTTAGTTGGAGTCGAGGTAGGTACTGCATGGTTTTAGAGAGATATCAGAGGATAAAGAGACACATTTTCGTGACAATGTGACTAAAGTCATTCAGCAACCGCATACCAGGTGAGCTCGAGGGTGTTAACTTAGGTATGACGGGATGTACTGGTGGTGCAATGTCAATTGATATTGTTGGTGGTGATGCAACTGATTCAGAGACCACAGATGAGTTTTTGCCATTAAAATAACGTATATGATTGAAGTAAGAGGGGAGCAAAACATGGTACTATACCAGGAGCAATAGACTTTTCGATAGGAGGAGGCTTGTGATTGTTAGAAGCATTTCTAGGAGGTACATTGCTCGGTGTAGGCGGAGGCAGAGCCACTGATGGAATTGGAGGAATATCCGAAACAGGTGATGAAACCGGGGCTGCGGATTAGACGACATTGCAAGTTAAAGACTCAAGATTTATGCTAAAGTTTCAAAATTTCAATTGGTAGTATATACACATACCTGGAGTAACTCTTCCTGAGAAAGGAGGCTCCTTTGGTGCATCTCCTGGAATGAATCGAGGTGGTGAAGCAATCGGTGTAATGGGTTGAAGAACCGGAGGCGAAGCTACGGGCAAATCCTTAACGGGTATTGTAGCTGGAGCTGAAGAACGAATCAAAACCCGATAAAAATCGAAAATTCAGTACACAATTCTAGTGGTTCAAAATGACTGCCAAGTGTTCGATCAATTGTCTGTGAAGAGAATCAACATTTCAATCCAATCCAAGTTACATACCTGGAGCATTAGGAACAAAGACAACAGGCACACCGGCCGGTGCTTTACCTCCGACGGAATCTGACGGTGGTGGAGCTGCCAAATCAGCTAAAGGAGGAAGAGACGGTTGAGAAGAAGCTTTAGACGGTGGCACATTGTCGGATTTGTGAGATTCAGGTGAATTACTCGGTGCTTGACCAAACCCTTTTGAAGTTTCGGGTAATGGAGACGGTGGTGATGATAACGGAGATAACAATTCCGATCCTGAGTTTTAAACCATTTATAACAAAATTTTAGTTTACACGAAAGCATAAAAAAAAAAATCACATTGTAAAATCGCATTGTGTTTGCAATAATAAAGTTTCCTTTTTTCATCACTAGCAGAGTTTATTAAACAAAAACAAAGTTGAGAATTTAGCAAACATAATGCACAAAAAAGAATGCAAATTTACCAAATTGATCCATATGGGTCTAATCTAATCCCAATTATTGAAAAAGTGAAAACAAATAATTGTATAAACATACCTGAGGAAGAAGCAGCAACTAAAACCGACGAAACAAGACAGATCCTAAGGAGGAGAGTCAAATTCTCCATTCCATAGAAGAGATCAAGCTTCCTCGATGATCACGAGGAAGACAAAGAAGAATTATTTGATGTGTAATCTTAATCTCCAAGTTTAAAGCAATCGAAGTGGCAGAAGAAGAAGAAATGACTTCAACCGCAAGAAGAAGAAGAAGCAAAGGAACAGTGAGAAATAAGCAAAGGAATGATTTTTTTTTTGTGAGACTTTAATGTTCACAAACAAAAATAAGAAAATTAAAGACAGAAACGAGTTTGGTGGAAGAGAACGGTAGTAATCAAAAGTAGTCTCTATGTGCAATTAATCTTTCATCTTCATGTTTGAACAAAAACGTTTTTTTTTTTTTTGCTCTCGATTGGTCAAGAGAGATCAAGAGAGAGAGATTTGATTGAACAGAAAAGGTGGGATTTTTGAAGGTAGTGGGATAGTGTCAATGGAGGAAACTAGTGTGTGTGTGTGTTTTGTCTGAGAGAAGCCTAGTGGGGTTTTATAATTCATTTGTTTATTATTGACCTTTTTTCTCCATTTGTGGTTGAAGAAGTGAATTTAGTTTAAAATTCTTTCTTCTTAAAGGTTGTGTTAATATTAGTCAATGGATTTCCTACACTTATGTTTAATTCATTGGTGTGAGAAAAAGCGTTTTCCAAATTCATACAAACTAGAAACTAAAATCTATGTAATTGTAGTGAGACAACAAAAAAGAATCTATAATAAAGGGAATTAAAAATTGGTTTTTTCGGCTGAATCTTTAAGATTGATTAACCAACCACCATTTTTTTGGAATTTGTTTATTAATAAGAAAAAAGTGTAAGGTTATATCATGTCAATGAGATAAGATTTATGCTAAACCCACTTTTAAGATACTTATAAATGTCACTTTTTGAAAGATATTAACAACATACAATAGATGTTCTATTTGTTTTTTGTCAAACACAATAGATGTTCAATATTTTGCATATTTCATGTAAATTATCAATTTCTAGAGTGTAAATCATGTAGTCTAAGTTTTCATAATGATTAATCTCAACAGTCAAAATCTAATAAGTAGTGGAATCGATTGTAATTTGTTTTGTATTGTAGAATTTGTTGAATATAAAGAAAAAGGAATCCAATGAGGAGACAAAATTAACCCTATCCTATATCCCGTTAATCCAACCTTAACCAAAAAATATATATATAAATTCTTAGTTTGGATTAGCTTTTGAAACTGATTTTTTGTTTATAATATTACCATAAGTCCATAACCATAACGTAAAATCATATATACGCATGTTTCCTTCATATTCAAAGTAACACAATCAATCCTGCTTGGTTAAAGAGTAAGTTTCGTATATTGATATTCTATTTTAAACTTCATTCCCTTCAGAAGAATCACAAACGTTGTTTTCATATTTTACTTTGTTTGCTTTATGAAAAAAGAAAGATAGATAAAAATCTTTGGTTGTGATAACCGATAGCAACAATTCACTTTAATTGACAGGCACAACGATATCACCGACGTAACATCTTGTAAATATGTTTCCCTCTAATTAAAGGGAGACCTATATATTATTGATCATAAGTCGAATGTGAAGATTTAAAATGCAAATTCATGTCGAAGATCAAGTCGCACAAGTTAAATGATCACATTGTTGACCAAAAAGAAAAGTGTACTCATCATACTATTATTTTAGTATTTCGATAGTGGATGAAGACCTCCCGGAAATGGATTACAAAGGCGCTCCTTCATGTATTAATCTTTAAAATTACATATACCAGAAAAAGATATGACTTTTATAGGCAATCTGTGGTGTATTGCTTACACATTTCCTACTGCTCCAGTTGGTAAAATGGAACGATAACTGATGAACAAAAACAATTAAAGTATATATAATGGTTACAAATTATACTAGTAATGAGTTAAAATAACAAACTTGTCTTCATCTTATTGCTCATATTCCCAAGATTCGGCTCACCTCGGCATATAATTTTCCGTAATGTAATTTGGAAAGAAAAAATCTTACATGCAAAATCATGTTCAGAAACGTCATTTTATTAATAATTGTTGGCAAAAAAAACATAGATTTTATTCAAAAATTATAGTATTAATCGCTTAAGAAAATGTGAGTCCATAATCATACGCTAGTTCCAACCAGAATCACTGAAAAATGATTAGGTATAGTGAAAATGTGAAATTCAACTTCAAATAGAAAATGACATAGTTAAACTGTATTTAAGCAACCCCTTTTAAAATGAAGTTTGCATAAGTCAAATCTTGATTTATTACATACGCAAAATGGTTATGTGTAGAGTATGAACTCATCACAATACATTTAGTAAGAATTAATTCACCTAAGAATAAATAAAAACACGTGGTGTAAGAATCAGTTCCGTTGTCACTAATTAATGACTTTTAGCTTTGAACTTTAAAAGTCTAAATTCTGATTGACCCATTTGATTTTTCGATTGAATACAAAACAAAATTAAATAACAAAAATCCGTTTCAATGCAAGCACCGACAAATATCCAAGTAACTCATACCTAGACACAACTTTAAAAAAAAAAAAAACAGATGAAATCATAAAAATACGAGAAAGGAGTGGCGAGAAATGCAGATCGTAATTTGGTGTCGTATGTGTAGGGACGTAAACAACGATCAGTACGACCAGATTCGTGTTTGGCTTTTTGTCGTTTAACTGTAAGAAGTGATCACACAATTCACAGACAACGACGTTAGCTCTCTTTGTTTCTTTACTACTGTTCAAACAAATCTTATTGTATATATTCTTTGAATTGAATCATATAACATTAAAGTCCAATATAATTAGGTGGACGAACAACATTTGAGCCGAACTAAAAAAATGGAAAATCGCCATACCTAAACCAAAATTAATGAATACTACAAAACTGAATTTGATTAATGTCAAAATCTAAAGTGGTCAAAATATGTACTAATCTAATAATTCTAACTACTACTAGTAGATTATAGCCTCCCTATATAATGAGATCTTTCCGAATTTTCGTTATATGGTCCAAAAAAACCTTGTCGAGCCTCGTGACAATTAATTACACTATATACCCACCGATATTAATAAATATTCCTCTCTGATCTCTGAACTGGATCCGACTAAGTCCAGTTAGTACTGTACCAATGCCAATTTTAATTAATAATATTCAGATTTTCCAAAATAAGGTAAACAACAATAAATGGGAAAATTAATCTAGAAAAGATGCAAATTAGCTTAAATTACTAGAAAATTAGAGGGTAGTTGATGCATTTATAGAGACCTAAATTTTTTGGGACCATCAAAATTCACTTTCACATTAAAGGAAATGAGAAGGTAAAGAGCCATGTGTAGAGGCATAGACAGAATCTATAAACCCTTGTTGATGATGAAGTTTTCTTTTGTTTCCTTTACTCTTTTGCTAAAGCTGCAACAACAACAGCGGGAGCAGCAAAAGAAAGCTTAAGTTAACCCTTAAAGATGAAGAGATCAATGTTTCTCTTCTCTTTTACCATGTGATAAAAACCACATTCTCAAGGTACATCTTTTAAATGCTAGAGAGTTGAATCTGATTCACTAAAACCAGCTTTAATCTCACTGTTATGACAAAAGTGGATTTCATTCAGTGATCAAAGATTGATGCTGAAACCCACATTGATCAGATACTATCTGTTTTTTTATTTGATTATTAACCATTCTAGAATTAAAGTATGTCTTGGCTAGAAATGATTGCGATTAATTACTGTAAAGGAAAAAAAAATGTACATTATTACCAACCAACAAGAAGTCAGTAGTTTAGGTGAAAACAGGTGAAGCAAATTCTACCATGACTGTTGTGTGTTTCTGTGATGATCACTCTCTTACATCTCAACAAACAATAATATATCAAAAAAAATGTTTAATAGAAGAACAAGATAGGTAACAACTAACCAGTAAAATAGTAAGGAAACTGATGGAAGACTGTTAGCTTTTAACTGACCAAACAAAGAACACTGTTGACAAACCTATTTCTAAACGACGATGCTTCGCATGATTCAGCTTCTGACCTAGAGAAAATATTAAGTCCAAAGGTGGTTAGAAGAAAACATAAACGTCAAAAGATAATAGAAATTTGGTATTAAACTGGAACAGAAACACAATACCTGAGTGCACTGGAGACTGAGTTTAGCATGATTGATGCCCACAAGATAGCATCTAATCGTATCTTTTGTTCAGTAAGGTTATTGGCAAGGGTCAAATTCTTGAAATTGTTTCTTGAAATCTTCAGCCAGCTTTGCCTCCTCTTCTTGGCTAATTTTACAGTTTCTCCAATCGGCCCTATCTGGGATCTTTAGCAACCCTGCTAGAACCTGTAAAATCCAATGTCATTTCTATAGCAACAAAACGCCTTAAGGATCTCAAAATATTGTTAAGGTGGATCAGAAGTTATCTATCTATTCGAATCCAAAATGTCATATATTATGATCTTAGCATGAAAGTTCTTTTGTGAATGGTCACTCTGTATTAAACAGAACATAATGTTTGACTCTTCATGCGTATGAATATTGTGTTATCAATGGCATCTTTCTTTAGTAGTATAATAGCAAAGTCGCAATCCATTCATGAATTGTCTTACCTCCCGTCCAAACTGCGCAGGGAATACTTCGTTTTCTTCCAAGGTGTGTGATAGCACAGTTCCATCAGGAAGTTCCACATAGAAGAGACCCAATGCCGCATTATATTCCTTCTGCAGATATTTTCTGCCATCAGTACTATCATTAACTGCAACAAAGACAACATCACTGAGTTATAAGATAGGGTCCATTGATTCTATAACATTGAGAAGAAAAACAGTAAGAAAATCAGCTTACACTTTTTAGTCACAAGCTTAAAGCCCAGTTTTTCAGCCGCCAGACTAAAGATATTAGGAAGAAGACGAGCTCTGGATGATGGAACAGGAACAACCTACATAAGGTAGACTACTGTAAGTAACTTTTAAATTCAAAAAGATCCACCTGATTTGCAATAGGAACTTTTCTTACTTGGAGGTTAGCATGAGAAACACGTTTAGAGACCAATTCAAAGAAAACTGCATCATTTCCTTGGCTCTTATAACAATTTCTCAGACCATTTTGGTATCTACTGAGCTCTGATTCAACCTCAGGGGATAAAACCAGAGTATTGGGCAAATGTTCGATTGGGATTATCAATATGTGATCTTCGACTAGCGAACCTTTGGGTAGAGCACAATAAAAACTTTCCCCTACACTGACGATTAAATGTGACTCCACACTCGGGCTTGATAGACAAAACCAGCATTCTTTTGACCTGAGAAAAGCAATTTTGATTTGACAATTACTGTCTCCACCCCGAGTCCAAATGGCATATATGTTCTCAGAAGCTAGATTAGAATATACCTGTTAGCATTCTCAGATCTGGGCTTCCTTTGTATGCTACTTTCATCTTGAAACTCATGCTTGTAGCTGCACTCTGGGCCTTTTTCACACTTACCTTTGATGATAAGATCAAGACAAACACCTCTACGACACTGTTCTCTTGCTTCAGCGTTGTGTTGGAAATGGCAATCTTCACCACGAGGACAGGAACCTGAGCAGACAAATTTGAAACAGAGCTTTTCCCCTTGAGATCCACTCTTTTGCCGCTTTGGGACATCATACCTCCAATACTGTGAATCAGAGTCACTATCGTTTGGCCTCTTCTTCGATTCAGCAGCTCCATCTTGTAAATTATAAGGCCATAGCGTAGTTTTTGGAGGCTTTGCACTAAGCTCTGCTGGTGACATGGTAGATGTTGGTGTAGGAGAAAGCGCATGAAGAAATTTCTAAAAAGTGGAAAAAAGAAGTAAAATTGAAGAATATATGAAAACTGCATGAAATCATCAGAAAACGCAAAAAAAAAAAAAAAAAAAA
>Ga0041059_1001093_pt1 | contig 21598 bp, 19 predicted proteins | sample AraColnosormetaG_FD_56232 | JGI IMG/M metagenome (GOLD analysis project Ga0041059, IMG submission 56232) | Arabidopsis roots microbial communities from North Carolina, USA - Col MF nosort | ecosystem: Host-associated > Plants > Roots > Unclassified | place: USA: North Carolina | collected... | reverse complement strand
CTCTGCATATTCAATCTAAGCATATTCAACTTGATGTTCTTGGAAAGTTTAGTTAAGTTCTTGTCATAATCTTATATCTTACGTATTAGTTATAAGGATAGCTCCTCAAATATCTTTCAAATTACTTGTTTTCTTAGCATAGATCTCGAAAAGCTTAGATATATTTAATCTGCATATTCATTTAGTTTCTTTCATAATAATCGTCTAATTTTTAGGCTAGGAATATGTGTAACATGTTTGGATTTTATCATCACTTTAGCCACTTAAGTGGATCTCAAAATTAAAGAGGATATATTGAATTAAAAAAATGTAAAAAGAGTGATGTTTCAAGTTCTCATTAATTATATTCTCATATTTTAGTTGTTATGTTGAATTAATTACTAATTATGTATTACTTATTTTATGAAGTATAGGTGGCAAGCTCTCATGTGCTGATGTGTCAAGTTGTGGGAGAGAGTTAGTCTTCTTTCATATATATGATTCAATGTATATTAAAATCTCAAAGAAACTAAATATTTCAGTCATTAGTCAATAGTAAAATTATAATCTTCAAATCAAATTCAATGAATATTTTTCTCTTTGTTTCTGTTTTAAATACAAACCAACATTTTTTTTTTTTTAACACTAATACAAACTAACATTATTTCTTCAAAAGAATCTCTTACCCAAATTCATTTCCAAATTTAATGTCTTTCTATAAATAGTTTCACAATTTTTTTATTCTTCGTGCAAACATTTCCCGCCAAATTTCTCAGTAAAATCCCTCTTCTTCCACGTCTCCCTCCTTCTGCGTCACCATCTTAGAGCATCCATGGCTTCTTCTCTGAGTTCCAAGGCAAAAACCTTCAAATCCCCAACCAAAACTCCAACTAAAATGTATCGCAAATCGTATCTATCTCCATCTTCAACTTCACTCACTCCTCCTCAAACCCCAGAAACTCTCACTCCTCTTCGTAGATCTTCTCGTCACGTTTCCCGTAAAATCAATCTGGGAAATGACCCAATCGATCTTCCAGGAAAAGAATCAGTCGAAGAAATCAATCTAATTCGAAAACCTAGAAAACGAACCAATGATATTGTTGTTGCAGAGAAGTCGAAGAAGAAGAAGATAGATCCGGAAGTTTCCTTCTCTCCTGTTTCACCAATTCGATCTGAGACGAAGAAGACGAAGAAGAAGAAGAGAGTTTATTACAACAAAGTCGAATTCGACGAAACCGAATTCGAAATCGGTGATGATGTTTACGTTAAAAGAACAGAAGACGCGAATCCAGATGAAGAAGAAGAAGAAGATCCAGAAATCGAAGATTGTCAGATCTGCTTCAAATCACATACTAACACAATAATGATTGAATGTGATGATTGTTTAGGTGGATTTCATTTGAATTGCTTGAAACCGCCATTGAAGGAAGTTCCTGAAGGTGATTGGATCTGTCAATTCTGTGAGGTTAAAAAGTCAGGTCAAACACTTGTGGTTGTTCCTAAGCCACCGGAAGGGAAGAAATTAGCGAGAACGATGAAGGAGAAGCTTCTCTCTAGTGATTTATGGGCTGCTCGAATTGAGAAGTTGTGGAAAGAAGTTGATGATGGTGTGTATTGGATTAGAGCTCGTTGGTATATGATACCTGAAGAGACGGTTTTAGGGAGACAACGTCATAATCTGAAACGAGAGCTTTATTTGACGAATGATTTTGCTGATATAGAGATGGAATGTGTTCTTAGGCATTGTTTTGTGAAATGTCCTAAGGAGTTTTCGAAAGCTAGTAATGATGGTGATGATGTGTTTTTGTGTGAGTATGAGTATGATGTTCATTGGGGTAGCTTTAAGCGTGTGGCTGAATTGGCTGATGGAGATGAGGATAGTGATCAAGAATGGAATGGTAGGAAAGAGGAGGAGATTGATTATAGTGATGAAGAGATTGAGTTTGATGATGAAGAGAGTGTTCGTGGGGTTTCGAAGAGTAAGCGAGGTGGTGCAAATTCTCGTAAAGGGCGTTTCTTTGGGCTTGAGAAGGTGGGGATGAAGAGGATTCCTGAACATGTGAGATGTCATAAGCAGAGTGAGTTAGAAAAGGCGAAGGCTACTTTGTTGTTGGCTACACGTCCTAAGTCACTTCCTTGTAGAAGCAAAGAAATGGAAGAGATCACTGCGTTTATAAAAGGCTCAATCTCTGATGATCAGTGTTTAGGTAGATGTATGTATATTCATGGTGTTCCCGGTACTGGGAAGACTATTAGTGTGTTATCTGTTATGAAGAATCTGAAAGCTGAGGTTGAAGCGGGAAGCGTAAGTCCATATTGCTTTGTGGAGATAAATGGTCTCAAATTGGCTTCTCCTGAGAACATTTACAGTGTTATCTATGAGGGGTTGAGTGGTCATCGTGTAGGTTGGAAGAAAGCTCTACAGTCTCTGAATGAGAGGTTTGCAGAGGGAAAAAAGATAGGTAAAGAGAATGAAAAGCCTTGCATACTTCTCATCGACGAGCTTGATGTTCTAGTCACTAGAAATCAGTCTGTTTTATACAACATTTTGGATTGGCCTACCAAGCCTAACTCCAAATTGGTTGTGTTGGGAATAGCAAACACTATGGATCTTCCAGAGAAGTTGCTTCCTCGGATATCAAGCCGAATGGGTATACAGAGACTGTGTTTCGGTCCTTATAACCACAGGCAGCTACAAGAAATCATTTCTACAAGGTTGGAAGGAATCAATGCTTTTGAGAAGACAGCTATCGAATTTGCTTCAAGAAAAGTAGCTGCGATATCAGGAGATGCAAGACGCGCGCTTGAGATATGCAGGCGTGCAGCGGAAGTAGCGGATTACCGTCTAAAGAAGAGTAACATATCTGCAAAGAGTCAGCTGGTGATTATGGCAGATGTTGAAGTAGCCATTCAAGAGATGTTTCAGGCACCTCATATTCAAGTTATGAAGAGTGTATCGAAACTGAGTAGGATCTTCTTGACGGCTATGGTTCATGAGCTTTACAAAACAGGAATGGCAGAGACAAGCTTTGACAGAGTAGCAACAACAGTATCGTCTATTTGCTTAACCAATGGTGAAGCTTTTCCCGGTTGGGACATTCTTCTCAAAATCGGTTGTGATCTTGGTGAATGCAGAATCGTTCTTTGTGAACCTGGAGAGAAGCACAGATTGCAGAAGCTGCAGCTTAATTTTCCAAGTGATGATGTTGCTTTTGCATTGAAAGACAATAAGGATCTTCCATGGTTGGCCAATTACTTGTGATTTTTTGCTAGTTTAAGGAAAACTTTGGAGAGATTGATAATGTAACACAGTTTGATTTCTGGAGTATAAACTATAAATACAGTTACAACACAACCATAATGCCAAAGCCACACGAATCAAAGTTTCTTCACAAGTGGATCTGTAGATGACATAATATCCAACATGAGACAGAAAGCTCTCTTTATTGTATGCTTAGTTTATAGAAATCTGATGCATAAGACTGAGAATCCTCTAGGCTGACGCGTCTATGACACCACCTTCATTCACCTTCACGAAATTATCGATGTACTCTTTCCTGTAAAATAGCCGTTTCGATATCCATAAACAGCTTTTCTCGTGTCTTTTCTTGGATGAACTTTTGCAGAGTAAGTTTTTGATGAGACAAAAGGGGAAAACAGAACATTGTACCTTGCAGGGAGGTGGTCGTGTGGGCGATTGTATGGTGTCCAGACCGGTTCACCCACGAAAAGCCGCATTGCCTGCTCAACAAGATATTTCAATTTTCTAATCAACCAAATATATATATGATGAATTAACCACTCTGAAGAAGCTAACATTGCACCTTGATATAGTTGTCTGAGTCTACGGTGAAGCGATGATATATTCCAGCAGGTAAGACTATCATACCTCCCTTCTTTACCCATACTCTAATCCAAGCTTCATTGCGATCCCTCACATCAAAGTAACCTTTTCCCAAGAAAATGAAACGTTGAGAATATAGATACCGACTTAAATCAAGTAAAGCAGCCAATAAAAGTACTTACCGCTTCCTGCAACGCAGTAACGGATCTCTTCATCAGTGTGCAAATGTTCTTCGAAAAAGCTCTTCACTTTCACTTCATAGTTTGGAAGCTTTTCCGGGCATACCTCACAAAAGTCCTGCATTTTGAACACTTTTCCATCATCAAACCAAGACTCAAGCACATAAAACAATTTGCAAATCATCAACGAATTTTCCTAAATACATTCAGTAGAGTAAGTGTTACAATTGAGTAAAACCCTAGAGAGTTAAAACAAGACTTGTTCAAAAGTAAACATCTAGCATTCAAGTCTATATAAACAAACCATGTAAGAGTAACCACGAGATTCGCGGATCTTTTTCAAATCCTCATCGGTTTCATAGTTATCAGCATCAAGTCTCCAGCTAAGTACTCCCAGCTCTGCACACAAACATTACATCTGAAACAAATAGAGAAACAGAGAGAAGAACACTGAATTGAAACACACAAAGAGACCTGCAAGTTTGTCCAAAGATAGAAACTCCTTAGGATCCTTGTGGTGAGGAAGTCTCTGATCCTCTTCGCTATCATCCATATACCATGCCTGGATCACTTCTTCTCTTCCATCCTAAGCAAAAACACACATACACAAACACAACAAGAAAACATAAATTTATGATGCTAAGCTTGAAAGAGAAACAAAAAACGTTCAGCAATTAGTGAAATTTTCGATTGCAACCTCCAAGACAAAGCCTGAATTTCATACACAACAAGTGAAACTAGAAAACATCAAATTTGATGATTAAAATAAAACAAAAATCAAAATTGGAATAGTGATCAGTGATTGAAGACCACTTAATTAACAATCGGCGGCGATTCATGTTTTCATAGCTGAAACAAGAAATTTTCCGATGAGCTTTCACGAAATCAGAATCAGAAGCAAGAGATTTACGATTACCTTAACCACTTCACCCATGGTTGTTTGTTCCTCTTCTTCTTCGTCTTCTTCGTTAGGCTTTTTATGATTCCTCTTCGTCTTCAAATCCACGCGATATATGCCTTCTCTCCTTTTCAAAAGAAGTCATTTTCGTTTTATCTTTTGGGACAAAAACAGAGAAAAAGGTTAAAAGACTAAACTACCCTCCATCCGCCGGCGTGCGGCGAGGGAAATGCCGCCTCCACATATATCCGTTTCAGACTATTTATCACATTTTTGAGGTTTGAGAAAATGTAAATACGTTAGTTAGAGTGGTAATTATTGTAAAAAAGTTAACAAAGTTAAAAGTTAAAAACTGGGTTAAAAATGGACAAAAGAAGAGAAGTTTGGTGGTGTCAAAGTAAGACTCGAGTCGAGAGTAAGAAACACTTTGGCTAAAAGGTCTCTCTCGTTAAAAGTGTCAAGTAAGACATCATTTACACATTACAACACCTAGAAAATGAAAGCCCTTCTTTCACCTCTCTTGTCTCTACTCTCTGTGACTATATCCTCACAAAAAGAATCAGAAACAAGAAATTACCACTAACCTACTAAGCTCTACTCAAAACTATAGACCAAAAATTATGGGTGCAAAACCCCGGAAACACAAAAGAAGGCCGATCCGAAGAGAGGTTTCTTTTCTTCATATCTTTGAGCTTACAAGCAAGCAACTGTTTCAACGCCTATTCACAGCTTATAGCATCTCCACGTTTCGGTATCTTGTTAAATGCCTGGAGACCAAGCGAGGAGAGTTATGAGGGAAATCATCCAAACCACTGATTTAACAAAGCTTTATATATGATTCTCTTCTTACCTTCACTGTTTAGATCAACTGAAAGATTGGGACTTTTTGTCTGGCTTTCAGGTGACTGGCTATGCAGTGGAGATCCGGTGCAGCCTAGGTTTTGCGAATATGCAGCTTTCATCCGTGGCTGACAATTCAGAAACATCTCCAAGCTAGAGGACGCAACTCCTGGACACTTTTTGGCCTTTGAGAATTTTCTGCACATTACGAAAACATATCAGTTTATAGCGATTTTGGAATAAGCGTAAGTATATAAATGCACCTGTCTTTCCGCTTTTCACGATATCTTTGCAAAGATACCTTTCTGTTCGCCTGGCCCTCCATACCTTAAGAACGACCCAAAAAACATAGAACGACGGTTAGATTAATAAACTTCACAGGTCATATAACATGCAGAACAACAAGCAAGCCAAGTTTCCTCCAAGTTAACAACATTAGCATAGCTTTGCACAGGTGAAGATGTGTTGATCAAGTTTCGCTCCGAGAATCATTAAGGTAATATGAATACTGTTCATACCAGAATCACGAGAAGAATTCGCCTTCTCAAGGCCTTTTTGGGGAAGTTCCATCATCTTCTCTGCAATAAGATTTCACATTTTCAATTTGATTTTTGACTAATTCAAACTAGACTCTGAAGAAGGAAAGTGGAATCACTATCACAAAAACATGCAAGAGGCATTTGGATATTTTACGCAAGGTAGTATAGCACAATGCAACATTTAGACATACTTCCTTGGTCAACTACCCATGCCTCCTTTCAAAGTTGGACAAAACAAAAGCAGTGTTTGCAAGAAGAGAAAATAAATAAAAAAGCTCTACTGCGTCAGAAAAGCTGGTCCATGAACTTTTTCCAGTTTGATGATACACAAAACAAAATCATTTCATGTTTGAATCATCTATCTATCAACTGAAAAACAGATCAGACACTTTAGCAAAAGCTTACCTTTACTTATGAGCTTTGAAATCATTCTACTGGAAGCAAAAATACCGTTTTCAGGCAAATCAATTGGATTGGCTGCAAAGTGCATGATTGACCGGGCCTGCAAACCAATACAAAGGATGAATGATCAAAAACATGCCAACAAAATTTCTATTTTCAGACTGGACAGAATAATGTTATTGATTTACCTTTTCAGGTGGTATTCCATCATACACATTCACTTTTCCACTATAGAATATCGTCATTTGCCCAACGAGCTCACTTGTTTCAGCTGGGCTTCTGATGCAAGATTACAGACAAGAATGTTTAATATGCTTGTAGAACAACAGGCACATGCAGCAAAACCTTTTCTTAAGCTTTCGTAGATGGACTAGGGAAAAAACCCTCTAACTTACAAAATATCATTAAGGAATTCAAGTAACTAATTATTATTTCAAGTCACATCAGTCATATTGACTATTATTTTCCATTTCTAAAGAGATCCAGGATACTAAGACATAACGAAGATGATCTTCGATCACACGATCGTGGCCAACCTAAATACTATCTGACAAATCCACCATCAATGCCTTGAACCATATATAGATTCTGTCTCTAAGGATGTGATATTGAACCAAAAACTTCCTAATATCACAAACTTAATAATGCAATGCATTACACTTTTCTTGAATTAAACAACATTCCAGTTCCAGATGCATAGAAGCAGAAAGGTATCAAAAAAAATTCAAATACGAAAATGTAAACCTGGGAGAAATAGTCGTCTTGTGGCCATCTTTCTCGGATACAAAGTGACCAGACCCACCGGAAAACTCAGCTGATCTTGGAGAATCCATTCTATGGCACGCGCCGTTATCTTCCGGATAAGAAACCCGGCCACAAGCTTCCAGCTCGTTGCTTGGCTCAATCAACGTTGTTGTGACCTGTAGATATCAGAACAAACAAGGCAACTTAGATTTTCACTTTTTTCAATCTGTGAGTTTAAACGAGAAATAGAAGCAAAATCGAAGTAAATATCTCACGCGAGGCGGATTTACTGGCTGAGAAACGAGGATCTTGCGGAAGATACCGGCGCCGGAATCGTCTCCAGGCTCATAGAGAGCTTTAAGAGATAAAACTTGCTGGATCGCCTGAGATTTGTTCCACGACGGTCTTCGCATTCCTATTTCGACATGTGTCAGCCTCCATTCTCAGAATAAACAAGCAAAAAAAAGCTCCGACAGAGTAGAGAATTTCAAAATTTGACTTCCGCTGCAAATCGGAGAAGGAAACAAGACTATGGAGAAAGGTAGAAGAAGAAGAAACCTTTGTCTTTGAGGAATTTGCGGCAGTCTTCGCGAGTGAGCTGAGAAATGTCCTCTTCAGTGAGTAGCTTCAGAGGTTTCGCAAGTATAGACTTCGCCGGTGAAACTCCGACATCCATCTCCTCCTCTTCACCGGAATCCCGGCGAGAGAGCAGTGGCGTTTCAGTAATAATCGGAGGTTTTGGGGGTAAAATTAGGAAGAATGAGAGAGAGCGGAACAGTGGCGAGAGAGAGTGAGGTCGAATAGTTTTTCCTATGGGGGAGTCAATTTGGGGGAATTGTTCCCGGAGCAGGGAAACTCCCTAGACTGCCACGTAAGCTCCACGTCTACATAAATTATTATAAGCCTAATCATGGCTGCTAAACTTGCTAAGTTTACTTTTATATCCCCTTTTTCTTCCATTCAACTACTGTTTATTGTAATCCATTAAGATAGGAGAATAAAATGATTACTCCAATTCTATAGACTATAGAGTTAATGTAGGTCGGATTTAAGGAGATTCCAAACTCTAAAAGGAAATTACAAAAGAAAGCCACAAATGTAAACGAAAACGAAAATCTTATGTCCAACCACAAATACACAAAACCACACTTTTCTTCCTTAGAACCGTGAACATGTTCGATAACAACAACCACCAAACGAACCATCCTTAAAACCGTCAGCATGTTAAGATACACAACAACAACCAAACGAACCATGGTTTAGATTAAACCAAAGAAGTTGACGCGGTTGGACGTATTACTTCTTATTAGTTTCTTCTAATTTGTTGGTTTTTGAAAAGCAAATAAAAAAGAATAGAGATTTGTGTAAAAACTCAACATATTGCACATAGGAACGAACGTAAGACAATATGAATCCCAATGTAATCTTTTCGTATATGGGATACGACAAAGATGGTAAAGAGAGACATATCAGAGAGTGTAACTAAGTTTACAACAACTCAAGCATACCAAAAGCCATCATTCTACACAGGAATACATATAAATATCCAATACTTGACAGGAAAGCTTTCTTTATTGTAGGCCTTGTTTATAGATCCTTGTTTCAGAAAGCCAGATATAGAGAGAGGAAGCTCTCTAAGCCGAGGCATTGATCATGAAGTTATCGACATATTCTTTCCTGTAAAATATCAGAATTTATTTCTCGTAAAATAACAGAATTTCTTGCTTGATTATATATCCCATTGTTTGCATAAGAGAACAAACAAAAGGGGAAAACCCAGGACATTGTACCTTGCAGGAAGATGGTCGTGTGGGCGATTGTATGGTGTCCATACCGGTTCACCCACGAATAGCCGCATTGCCTGTTCAACAAGATATTTCAATTTTCTAAGCAAGCCCAAACTATAAAATAAATGGCTAGAAGAAAAGCTGACATTGCACCTTGATATAGTTGTCAGAGTCCACAGTGAAGCGATGATAGATCCCAGCAGGTAAGACTATCATACCTCCCTTCTTTACCAATACCCTAATCCAAGCTTCATTACGATCTCTCACATCAAAGTAACCTTTTTCCCAAGAAAATAAAACATGACTACTATATCGAAATTTTAAGTTTACGAGTAAAGCCGCCAGTAAAAGAAGTTCTTACCAGTTCCTGCAACGCAGTAACGGATCTCCTCATCAGTGTGTAAATGTTCTTCGAAAAAGCTCTTCACTTTCACTTCATAGTTTGGAAGCTTTTCCGGGCATACCTCACAAAAGTCCTGCATTTTGAACACTTTTTAATCATCAAACCAAGATTGAGAAAACCCCTAGAGAGTTAAAATAAGACTTGGACAAAAATAAACATCTACCATTCAAGTCTAGTGGGATAGTAAATAAATAAAGACCACAAACCATGTAAGAGTAACCACGAGATTCACGGATCTTTTTCAAATCCTCATCGGTTTCATAGTTATCAGCATCAAGTCTCCAGCTAAGTACTCCCAGCTCTGCACACAAACATTACATGTGAAACAAAATAGAGAAGCAGAGAGAACAACATTGAATTGAAACACACAAAGAGGGGGACCTGCAAGTTTGTCCAACGATACAAACTCTTTAGGATCCTTGTGGTGAGGAAGTCTCTGATCCTCTTCACTATCATCCATATACCAAGCTTGAATCACTTCTTCTCTCCCATCCTAAGCAAAAGCACATCAAGATGGGATTAGATTCCTTGGGAGGCAATGTTCAGATATTTTATATTTAATCTGATTTTAGCTTCAAAACTTCAGACAATTCGAGAAATCGTCAATTGCATAACTAAATTGAATACGAATAGGCATTAAACTGACTGCGAGATTTGAGCAAAAGAAGTAGTTATGATGATTCGAAAATCGTCGAAAATGAATCAAATCACTCAGATAACAATCGACGATTCATGCTTGCATCGCAAAACTAGGAATTATCGATTGGCATTAACAGATCAGAAGCAGAGGAGACAAAGATAAAAACATACCTTGACCGCTTCACCCATCGTGTTCCTCGTGATGTCTTAGTCCTTCTTCGTCTTCAAAACCACCCGATTACTCGATTCTTCTTTTTAAAACAGGGAAAAGATCAAATAAATAAAAATCTTTGGTTAAAAAGACTAAACTACCCTTATTTCTCAACTTTATAGAAGAATGTTGCAAATCTCAGACATATCACATACATCATGCCATGAAAATAGACAAATTAATTATCTCATACATATCAATCACAAAGAAGTTGTGTTACTTGGACCTCAAAGATTGGTATCATCAATAAGGTCTCTCTCATTATAAGACAAGCATTTACATAATACAAACCGCCACATCCTCTCTCTCTCTCTCGCGTCTCTCTAACCTACTCAAAACTACAGACCAAAAAAGATGGACGCAACCCGTAAAAAAAACAAAACCATACAAGACCCGCACTGATCCAGCTCAAATCTTTAACCCATGTTTCTTCCACAATGAACGAGAACATTCATTGTTTGCTTTCTTTCTTTTTGTACATGGCTAACATGTTATAAGAACATGAAATTGTTCTTCCCGCCTTTTGACCCGTAGTACCATCTCCAGTTCTTTTGGCACCTTGTTAATTATCTATAAAAAAGCGAATGAGAGTTTTAAGGGAGATCATTGGAACCATTTGACAAATGCTTGTTCATACCTTCGCTGTTTAGATCACTGTTTAGATCAACTGAGATATTGGGACTTTTTGTTTGATTTTCAGGTGACTCGCAATGCCCTGTGCCACTAAGGTTTTGTGAATATGCAGCGTTCATCCGTGGCTGACGATTCAGAAACATCTCCAAGCTAGAGGACGCAACTCCTGGAGCCTTCTTGGTCTTAGAAAATCTTCTGCTCAGAAAGAAAGGTATCAGTATTCATCGATTTGGAATAAGCAAGCACACAGCATAATAGCAACAACTACCTGTCTTTCCGCTTTTCAAGATATCTTTGCAACGATACTTTTCTGTTCGCCTGACCCTCAACATCTTCAGAAAAGACCAACAAAAAGAACAATAGTTAAATTAACAGAATTTCATGGTCGTATATCATGCAGAACAAGCAAGTAGTTTAGCGTAGCATGTAGAGGTGAAGAGGTGGACCAAATTTCGCTCTCAGGTGTTTTAAAGCATCATTGAATAATAGGATTTCATATCTTTAAGGTAAAATGAGTACTGTTTGTACCAGAATCACGAGAAGCAGGTGCCTTTTCAAGTCCATATTGGGGAAGCTCCACCATCTTCTCTGAAAAAATCAAATCACAATTTCAAAAAAAGGGGCACGAGGCATCTGTAGACACATAAGCTAGTAGAGGTAGCAGCAATTACAGCATTTAGACATGCTTCTTTGGTAATTTAACAATGCCTCCTTTCAAAATTGGACAAAATGAAAGGCCGTGTTTGACATAAGAAAGAAAGAAAGACTCATCTTGAGATGCAGCAGCTCTAGTCATTTTTTCAAGTTAGATTATACATTAAAAAAAAAACTCATTTCAAGTCTGAATCATCAATCTTTCAACTGAAAAGCAGATCAGACACTTTAGCAAATGCTTACCTTTACTCATGGGTTTCGAAATCATTCTACTAGAAGCAAAAATACCATTTTCAGGCAAATCAATTGGATTGGCTGCAAAATGCATGATAGACCGGGCCTGCAAATCAATACACAAGATGAATGATCAAAACCATACCATCAAAATTTATATTTTCAGGCTGGACAGAATTATGTGATTCATTTACCTTTTCAGGTGGTACTCCATCATATACATTCACTTTGCCACTATAAAATATCGTCATTTGCCCAACCACCGCATTTGTTTCAGCTGGGCTTCTGATGCAACATTACAAAAAAGCGTGTTTAAACAACTTAATTAAATAACATTGGAGTAGTAATTTGTTTATAAAACAACATGCACCTAATATCAATAAGACTTTGTACATGAACTACCCCTAAAACTCTTGTTAGTAATTGCAGAATTCACAAATCATATAGACTAATGGACTAAGTAACTGATTTATCGTTCACTAGCAATAATCACATCACATCATACCAATCCTCAAAACAGAAGAGTAAAGAGTAACACAGAACCAAGAAGATCTATCTGACTCTTTTAACCTAAATTCTGTGTGACCAATCCACCATCAAAACCATGATTCATATAGAAACTTTTCAATGTCTAAGACACTGATATCAAACCAAGTACTTATTCTAAGATCACAAACAGAATGTCACAATGCATCAGTTCTCTTCTTGAGGCATGAAAGCAGAAGAAAGATACCACACAAAGTCAAAACGCTATAGAAGAAAATGTAAACCTGGGGGAAACAGAAACAGTCTTGTGGCTATCTTTATCCGCAACAAACTGACCAGAACTACCAGAAAACTCAGCTGATCTTGGAGAATCCCTTCTATGGCACGCACCATCATCTTCCTGTAAAGGAATCCTTCCACAAGCTTCGAGCTCGTTCCTTGGCTCAATCAACGTTGTTGTAACCTGTGAACAAAACAGCAGTACACACAGAACAACAATTTTCCCTAAATCAGCACCAACCAAGTAAACGATTCTCTACTACTTCAGAACTTAGATTTTTCTCTGTAAATCGAAACAAAATCGAAGAACAACACTCACGCGAGGCGGATTTGGCGGCTGAGAAACAAGGATCTTGCGGAGGATTCCGGCGCCGGAATCATCTCCAGGTTCATAGAGAGCTTTAAGAGATAAAACTTGCTGGATCGCCTGAGATTTATTCCACGAAGGCCTGCGCATTCCTGTTTCGACACGTGTCAGCCGCCATTCTCCAGAGAGCGAAAAAAAAAGCTCGGAGAGAAGAAGAATAGAGAATTTCAAAAAATTGACTATGTACGATTCTTCTCAGCAAAATCCGTGAGGAAGATCCTACCGTCGAAGACAATAAGACCGGAAAAAAATGGAGAAAGGAAGAAGAAGAAACCTTTCTCTTTGAGGAATTTGCGGCAATCTTCGCGAGTAAGCTGAGAAATGTCTTCTTCAGTGAGAAGCTTCAGAGGCTTCTCAAGTATAGACTTCGCCGTAGTAACTCCTACATCCATATCCCTTGTCAGATTCCGGCCAAAACGGCCTCACCGGAGTCCCGACGAGAGAGCAGTGGCGTTTTCGTAATAATTGGAGGGTTTTGAGGGCAAAATTAGAAGAGCGAGAGAGAGAGAGAGAGAGAAAGAAAGAGAAAGAGTGAAGTCGCTAATAGTCTATGGGCTTCAATTTTAGGGGAATGGTTTTTGGAGCAGCGAAGCTCCCTAGACTGCCACGTAAGCATCCTATTAGTCTCTCTAGATTATAGCCTAATCATGCATTGCTTAAGTATCCCAATTATTTTTTATTTTTTGGGTAAATCTTATGCTGATTATTTTTTTCGCGTCAAACAGTGAAATAAAATAGTAAATGGTAACAGTTTTATATTAAATTTAAATATAATAATAGCATGAGTGATAAAGAAAAATGACACGAAAGAAAACAGAGATTATTTTGTAATCAGAGAGTATCTTGTTTGTTTATTACTGAGTGGATGTCAATTTATCTAAAATCGCATACGATCAATTTGCATGTGATATTTTGATTAAACAACTAATTATTTCTATAAATGGATAAGAGTTATTCCAAAAATAGAACAAAATATCTTTTGTGTTTTGTTTGTATACTACTTTAGTCTAGATGGACAATCATCAATTCTTGGTTAGTGTTTTTTTCCTGGTTTTACAATTCTTGGTTAGTATCTCTAAAAAATGGAAGATCATGTCACTTATACGATTATTACTTGTTAGTTAGCAGAACCTCCAGCATTGCAACACTTCAACATGTCACGCAATTTTTGCAAAAAGATAATCATTCCAAACATTTTTGCAAACAGACAATTTTCAGTTTAAAACAACCAATCAAACCCTAAATGTAATCATGTTAAATGAGTTTTTTTTTTCTTAAAAAAACATCTCATAAACATGTTAACAAAAAATTTGTTAAGCTAATTTACTAGTTGATACTTTTAAAATGGATTTAGCATTTGTTTGGCAACAACATGTGTGCTATGAATTGGATAGCAAATTAGCAATACAACAAAAACACTAGCACAAACCATTTACTTTTTTGTTAAAGGATCTAGCACAAACCATTATACTAAAAAATCTCTTCGATATCCATATTCAGTAGATCATTTAGATGCATGTAAATGAAAATGGCTCAACACATAAAAACGAAGACTAGTCATTTTCTGAAGTGAATACCAAAACAATTGAAAAATACAAGAGATAGAGTAATAAATTGACAAGACGAAGGAGGAGAAATATATTTTCACATGAGTCTGACCAATATCGATTCTCCCTTAAACCTTGCTTGGTCTTGCGTGACATCCCTTCTCATTATCCAATATATAAAGTGATAATTGATAACAATGCATGATACATGTAATTATACTCGTGATGTACGATAAGGATTCATCACTCAATTCATCCAATGTCGTAATTGTCAAGATATACATGCATGAATAAACGAACAGTTGAAAACTTCTTTTTAAAATATAGTTTCGTCATCCATACATACGGTGATGTCCCGAAAAATGATTAGATAAGCAAACCATATTAATGCAACTTTTTCTTTTTAGATTACTATGAAATTTGGAATACTGATCCATAATTTTTTTGAACAAGAGAATGGAACGTGTAAACATTTTATTTTTTTTAACATCGAAAGTCGAACTTTGTGACTTTGAAGTTAATTCACTCTCGTTTGAAGGTTTTTATAACTTACCAACAATTGATATTGAAATATATAATATTAATCAATGGTCTTCAAAAATCAAAACTATCTACCTTATACTGTATATGCATATACCATTTTTTTTTTCTTTATTGTTATTGTTAACCAGAAATTTCTAATTTTTGGCTCATAGTTTTATGTCCATGGACTAGCATTTGATAATATATACTTATTGCGATTCCACAAACGTAAATCATCTCTCTCCATATATAGCACTTAAGACTCGACCTCATATTTGGTAGTACTGTTACAATACCCTCTAGCAAGTTGACAGCAATTTTCAATTTGCCAATAACTTGTAAATCGTAAAAACTTAACATAAAAATTGGGATATAGAATTGACTATTGAGAGTAGTGGAAGATATGAGATAAAGAAGAGGGAAACAAAAAAAAAACAGAGTGGAAATAGGAAGAGTCGTTATCGAAGAAATGGATCCAAGTTGGTACCATACCTTTAATCTAAAGGATGCATCCGCCATTTCTATCGACACCACTCACCAAACCCTACCCAAATTTATTTTTTTCTTAAAGGTTTTTAAATTATATATTGTTGACTTTATTATGATGTGCTTTAAAAAAAAACAATATTGTGATTTTGTAATTGACCATGAATATGAGAGGTTTTGGAATATAACATATAGGTGAACTACTAGCCAATTGTTAGTCGGATTACTGGTTTAATAAGATGATCAGAACAACTAAACTTGTAAACTTCCATCGATTACAACAATCTTGTGAGGCTAACTTGAAGTAGTTCACCATTTTGGTTGGTGAACACTATATATGTCAATTTATGTTCTCTAATATATATTTTCTTGTTTGGTTTTCTCAATATGTGTTGTCGAGTCGAAAGTGATTAATTGATCGAGCTCAAGATCTTGCTATTAAGGCGAAGTAAAGATTGCAATTCATATTGCTGTATCCTAACAAATGTGATGGTCTCTTATCGTTCTAACATCTCTCTTTCAGATTTATATAAAAATATATATATTGTCTACAAAACTCATTCATCCACATCCAAAATTTAAAATTTGGATTATTACACAAAAGTAGATAAACCACTAGACAAATAATATCTAGTCGAATTAATTAAATTACTCGTCTAAATTATTAGCTTTTTAGATATATATATCTAAACTAAGGACTAAAGCTAGTTAGTGTAAATTTGACTTTTTTTTGTTCTTTGAAACTATGTGTAATATCTATTTTTTTGTAAATGCAAAGATAATCGAGTAATGAACATGAAAACTACTATATTATAAGGAAAAAAATGGTATTTAAATAAAAAAATATGAATAGTGATTGAAGAACCGTACAGGTTATGTTTGTGCAGGGAGAGGGGTCGCGAGTGCGTGGGTCGGGTACAGAGGATGAGTCAGTGAGTCAGGACCTGTTTCCCCCTTTGTAGGGACACTTTTACCATCCTTTAATGGGCCTATTCTTTTCATAGGCCCATTTAAATCATATCAGTCAGTCTTTTTCTTGGGCCTCATCTTTGTTTTGTGGTTCTTGCGATTTGAACTATCTGATGGTGACTACAATTGGACGACCGCAGAACAACCCAACCGTATATGCTGTCTTTTGTGGGCAAATCTTTTTTATTGATATGGATTGTCTCAAAATAAGTGATAGAAGTCCGATATAAAGCATAAAACAATCTCTCATGATCAACCATTAAAAGAAATAAACTAGCAACAACCCATGTTCCTCTTACTGACATACATACACATATAGTCAAAGATTTATGCAATAATTTGGACTTTATTAAAAATATTTACAAACCATATAGACATATATATAGTCATTTTTGATATCTTGGTTTCAAAATCTTTCTAGATCTTTAGTTCCAATAAACTTTCAATTTAAAAGCGGTTTTCTAAAAATCCGAAGTTGGCCAAGTGATATATTAGTCCTGTCCAAACTGACACAACTCACGAATGTGGTACGGGTTGAAAAGCCTTAGGCCATGTTCGTGAGGTAAAGATACTCGCGGTCGATCAACTTTGGGGAACGAATTCGTTCTTGGAACTTTTGTTGATTGATTACGGGCGTCATACGTGACGCCCCTGTTCTTTTTTATTTTTAGGACGGTTTGGGGGTGTTACAAGAGTGGTACCAAAAGACGACGAATATATTGACTCATATCTTTTATATCTTAGCATAGTTTGCTTTTTCACTTTTAATGTGAGAATTCTAACATGCACATTTGAGATAATGAATCATTTTCACTCATCGTTTTGGATCGAACCTCGTTTTGTTTTTGGTTTGGTCATAACTTTTTAACTTGAAAACCACTTGAGAGTGAGTCGACTGATTTATATACTCCTTATATTTTACTTTATATCCCATATTTTTTTATGATGTAAGATTCTTAACATAGTCAAGTACTCATAATGATCTAGTAGTTGAATGATTTACGATGATTCGAATCATTCTACTTCGATTGAGGGTGTACACTAATTAGATCCTATTATATATGATATAAACTGATATATATAAGAATTATTATATAATGCAAAAAATGATCATAAGACGGACGGTGTATATTTATTTTGAATATAATACAAAATTATCATATGTCCAACTCCAGATTCGTGTGCATGTCTCTACGTATCTCCGGATACGATCATGCTATAAGAGTCAAGACCCCTACACGATATGACAAAACGAGTAGGAAAAACGTGACACCAAAAGATATTAAAAAGCTGAAACTAATATATAGAAATGAAAATGAGAGATACATATCAACATTATACAAGAAAGAAAATGAATAAAATAATTGTAATGTAGGACTGAAAACCTAAAAAGAAAAAGAAACATCAAAAGGTTGCCAAAATAAAAAAGTAACATGAAAATAAAACCTGACCAGAAATTTCCATAAAGCCCAACCTATTTATTTTGCCTACACTCTGAGCCCCACTCATTAGTTGCTCAACTATTTTAATTCCTTGTCATAATTGTTATTTAAGAACCTTTATAACTTTCACTTTCAGGGTATATAATCTCTATGGATTTAAATGGAGAAAACCCCAGTGACCATAGTTTGATTTAAGGAAGGGAAAGTTATAGGAATGGATTATGAAATATTATAAATTTTGCATATTAATGCAAAATATCTATCTTTATAAAACATACTTTTAAAAATATATAATGTTAAGAAACAAAAGGAGGTTAATATTAAGTGAAGACTCTCACTAAAGTATACAAATGAAGAGATATAAAAAGCAGGATAAAAATAGAGTCAAAAAGAAAGAAAACAAAAACAAGACATAGCAATTTGAATTTAATATTTGGATTCCAAATCCAAGCTCATGGGTCTATTCTACTGTTCACAGTCACACACACACTCTCTATCTAAGCTTCTTTTGACTTAAGACCAAAATGAATAACCCCAAACCTCAAACACTCAAACATAAACCCAAAAAATCTCTCTCACAGAGAAAAATAAAACACACAATTTTAACCACAACACTTGTCTCTCTGCTAACATACGCATCCTCTCCGGTTCTTGACTAATGGGCACCTTCCGTCGCCGCCGTCGCTTTCTTTTAGCTGCACTCGTCACATTTGCTCTCCTCCACCTCTTCTCCGCCTCCTCCATAGTCTCCGCCGGTAAGAAACCAATAACAATGTGATTTTTTTTTTCTTGCAACTCAAACCCGAAAATTTCTTGATTTTCTTGATTTCATAATAAAATTTTTGGTTTGAGTAATTAAAAACGCAATATTTTTTGTAGTCCAATGGTTAAATGTACTTGATGTGTAAATGGTGAGCGAGTTAACTCAGTAGTGGTTAAATTCATTTACCAGATGGTAGATGGATTGGTCAGAGAACCGGGTCGGATTTACCGGGTGGGTTCATAAGGAGTAATAAGCGGTTTGGTGGTCCGGGTTCATCACCACCGACGTGTAGATCGAAGTGTGGGAAATGTCAGCCGTGTAAACCGGTTCACGTACCAATTCAACCCGGTTTAAGTATGCCATTGGAGTATTACCCTGAAGCTTGGCGGTGCAAGTGTGGCAACAAGCTCTTCATGCCCTAAAGTTTGATCAATTATTAAACAATTCAGAAGAAGAAAAAAAATGTTTTAATTCTTTTTGTTTTGTTTTTTGTTCCTCATTTCTTGTGCTTCTCTGATTAATTATTGTAATGAAAACTATATGTTAATATTAAAAAATTGGTCATGTGAAGAAATTGAGGACTTTGGGAAAAGGCAAATTTTTGAGGGGTGATAGTACCGAGAAAGAAAGAGAGCATTCATCATTTTTACCCTAATGACACTTGCTTCATTGTAGAACCAATTGATATTGCAGATGTCTAATTCAGGTAGTGAATTTCTATCTTTTCTTTGTTATAACTTGTAAGAAAATAAATATGTCATACACAAAACAAATCGTTTTTAATCAGTAACATGAAATGACAAATGTTTTAGACAGGTATAAATAGTAAAATATCTTACTAATGGTAAAATCATTTTACTACATAGAATTTCTGAAAATAAGTTAAAACGTTAAAAATAGGTTTCACTAAATAGAATTTCTGCAAATTAGATAAGTTATAACTAAAAAAGAACTATAATTAGAAAACGTTAAAAAGAACTCTACAGGATTAGTGATGTAATTTGTTATGTTTTAACACATCAATAATATATATATACTAGTAGAAGTAATTTTTTAAAACGTGGAATGTAATGAATATTTTGAATGGTAAACTACCACAACTACGTTTTTAAAATGTGAAAATGTATAGAAATAGTTACTTTATATAAATATAAGATGTTTTGGTTAAAAGCACAAAGTTTAATAAACTTATATTTTTATATTAAAAACATAGTTAAATATCTAATCAAAGAGAGTTTGGCAAATGATAAAAATTTCTGCATAATATAAATAATCACAAAATTTCCTGTTGAAATGTCTTTTGGATTTTTGTAAATTAAACAATCTTATGGTGAATTATTTGACAAAATCCGCCAAAAACAATTGTGAGTGATGGATATTTGTTTTGTTTCCATTTGGTGTTATCAGTAAAATCAGTGATTTGCCCCTTATTTTCAAACAAATCCCACTTAACAAAACAAATCCTAAGTACTTTGTTTGTCTGGTTATGCATGTTTGTTTGGACCCATAGGTTTTTGTCCCTCGACAGCTATGAAGATTTCATTATTGCTCTTTGATGATAATTTATTAATTTTTGTAAGGTATCAATATAAATCATGATTAATATTTATATCGTACTTGCACGTGTAAGTATGCAGCAGGACCATATTATAAAAAAATGAAACAAATAATAATATTATTATAGAAAACGAATGTAAAAAGTAGTAAAAGCATTTATGGTTTGGAGTTTTTCCCATTTTCACTACAAAGCCGCATATGTACTCGTGTCGTACTGCATACTCTGTTCCTTACATATAAGTTTGCAATATCTGAATTAACTTCTCTCGTTTCTTTTATTTTTCTCCTTATGAGATGTACCAAGTTATTCTACTTTTGATTTTAGTATTTGGAAAAGTATCTACTTGTCTCATATTTATAGCTTGATTTTACAATTTTAGCTTTTTAAAATAGAGAGGAAATAAAGAACCATTGACCTATAAAAGATACACAAATAATTTCTTTGTAGATGCCTAAAAAGCGTACTAGTTACAACAATAATTGTATAAGTTGGAGAATGATGGTTTACTCTAGACTTATAGAGATGTTATGATCATCATTAGAAGCTGACTTACGTTACGTATAGAAAGATTATGAAACGTATTAATTTCAGGGTCGAACGGGACAAGACTTTGGTCCTATATTCGGAGTTCGGACAAGTCATGGTTATAAATTTGTGTAGATGACATAAATGGTGGAGAATTATTTTGATTATGAGCTTTGAAAATTTGGAAACACGTAACCATTTACTAACTTCTAACCACTGTCCTATCGGTCGTGTAGGGCCATTGTACTCGACCCAAACGTTGACTAATAATAACAACTGCATGGTGTTTATATCATAACGAACATATTTGTAAGATTTTAGTATTTTACAACTTTCACTCCTTTTTTTGTGTTTTCGATTTTTTATATACTCTTAATTTAATATGATGGTACGTAAGGTACGTTCTACATGAGATAGTTGATACTCCATCGACGAACGAAATAACACAAAGGAGCTATTACACAAATTCTTAGGTTCTTTATGTTTTTCACATTTAGGAAAAAAAAAGGATAATATTAGTAGATAACCAAATAAAACATACAAATTAAGAAATTAGCAGAGAGAAAATTTTTTGTTACAAAATAACCATGGACCCACGTTGTCGGAAGAAAGGAAATAACAAAGCTACCCTTCATTTGTTGTAAGATGAACAGTAAACGAAACACATC
>Ga0041059_1001092_pt1 | contig 21626 bp, 18 predicted proteins | sample AraColnosormetaG_FD_56232 | JGI IMG/M metagenome (GOLD analysis project Ga0041059, IMG submission 56232) | Arabidopsis roots microbial communities from North Carolina, USA - Col MF nosort | ecosystem: Host-associated > Plants > Roots > Unclassified | place: USA: North Carolina | collected... | reverse complement strand
TCTTTTCTTCATCGATTCTCAAAAAAAAAAAAAAAAATGGTCTAAGGCGGGAACCTGTGCATCTGCTCCAGACGAAACCAACACGTTTAATACGTTGGAGAAGGCAAGACCAGTTATTCTCTTTGAATGACCTTTAAGCTTACTCTTCACCTGCAGGAGCAAACAAGGAACATGATGGCCATCATATTAACAAACAAAACACTTCATCTTCTTTTCTACATTCTTCTCTTGAGTTTTGATGCATTACCTCATCAACACGGACATTATAAATCTGAATCGTGCTATCATCCATCCCAATAGCGATGATATTGTTGTCTTGAGGATGAAAAGCAAGAAAAGTAGCAGCCGGTGGTGGGGGCATGAAAGTCGCCATTGTCTGCAAATTATTAGCCAAGAACAGTCAGTCAAATTGCATACACAGAACATCAAAAGATCAGCATCTATGTGTCCCCATTACCTTAAACGTCATCATGTTAAATAAGGATATCTTTCCTCCGGAGGCTGACATTACATATGAATCATTCTTGGATAAAGCAAAACAAGGTACAGCTTCCTCGGGATTGGTTTCAGCAACATCGTTAGTCATGAGGATCCCACTAGCTGGTTGCCACTGCTGAGGCGGTAAAGAAGCTGTCGCCTACACGGAAAATCGAGATGTAGAGATCAGTGACACTTATCATTATTTGACTAAGAAAGAGTCTCAATTTCACCTTTCCAGTTGCGTTGCGCTCATTCCGCTGCCATTTCCATAGAAGATGAATTGCGTTTGATGCCAGAGCCAAAATAGCATTTCCCGAATTCGTGAAAATCAATCTTGATATCTGCCAAAAGTCATTGGTTTTATTGTCAGAAAAAAGAACAGCTATATATATATACCCTATACATGGCTCAGAAAATGTATATTTTATATACCTTGGCTACTCTCAGATTCTCAGGGAGTCTCAGTGACCTGCATTGAGAAGGCTCGCTGACTTCAGTAAGCTTCCATATCTTAGACTTATCATTTGATTCTTCTGTGATCACTGGCTTCACATCCACCATATTCCGCGAATCTCCATTCTAAAAAGGCAAGTGATGAATAATAGAAAGATAAAATAAAGTGAGTGAAAGAACAAAAAAGAATTGTATTTCTTACCATTCCTTGGATGGAAACTACATTGGCTGATCGATCTGCGTGACCAGCACTTGTTGCAGCAGCTGCCGCTGCCGCTGCTATGCTGTTTATTGCAGGCTGCAAATGTAGAATGAAGTGTTGACTAAATCTTTCAATTGGGTGTAAGTAATTTAAAGCTTAGCTTAGATTTTAAGTACCTTGGAGGATTCAGATGATATGTTCTCAAAAGTGTGCAATAGCCTTAGACCATCTGAGTTTGCCATAATCTTGATCACATTCTCGTTGCCAGACACGGCCAGGAGAGAGCCTTCCTTGTTGAACCGGATACGCGGGCTTGCCTAGTTTAAATATATTAGAAGCGCAAGTTAAGAAGAAACTCCAAAAGAATATCTGAAAACTTTTCTAGTTAGGCATTTTTTGTTCATGTACCTGGAGGCCTCCATCGCCATCAATGGCAGTTAAAAGCTGTACAGCGTCCATATCCCAGAACTTGATGGAGAAATCATCACCCGCAGCTAGATAACGGTTTTTAGTTGTATCAAACTGCACAACACCTAGAGAACGCTTGTGGAATCCTTGATAAGTTCTTTTAACAGCTCCTTCGCTTTCATTCCACTCAACAATGAAAGACTCTCCATCTTTACTCGTCCCACAAGAGAATAGCCTAGTACCATCGGCACTATAAGCCATTGTAGTACACCAGCGACCAGGTGCATCATAGTCAACTCGGGAACCCATATTATCATACAACCAAGCCTTAATTTTCCCATCAAGAGCTGTTGAAAATATGAACTTGATGACAGGAAAAATACAACACATCAAAAAACTGAAACATTTAATAGAAGGGAGGGAGATCAACGGTTAGCTAAGCTTACCTGAATGTTTTCCTTGTAATGAGGACAAACGGAATAAACAGGAGCTTCATGGCCTTCAAAAGTATGCCTTTTGACACCTGTTGCAGCGTCCCAAACCTTGATGGTTTTGTCATCACCACAAGTTATTACACATAGTTGCTTGTTTGGAGTCGAGAAGGAAATATCATTCACACCACCAACATGAGCATCAATCTGAAATAATCACAATATTACAAGAAAATCCCCAAGGGAAAAAACGATTGTTAAAGAGAGAGGCTTGTGAATGGTACGAGACCTCAAGGTGTTGCCTCATGTCTTCACCTCCGTGATAAGAGTATAGTTGTACAATATGTCTCGAGTAAGCAACTCCTGCAATTCAGAACGTTTGGTGACTTATAAAGTTGCATTCATGTGCAGATATAAATTTAAAGGCGAGTTCTTTACCAAACAAGGAACCGTCAGGGCTCCATATCACACGGTTGACAGAAACGACAGGTTCTTTCACCAGAGCAGCCTGAAGATACAACTAATTCAGTCACTGTAGATTCATAACATATATAAAAGTTAACATTTTGTTGTTGCTATGCATAGGCACCTGCAAGGGCATTGAACATTTACTCAAATCCCAGACTTTGAACGTCTTCTGTACTAATCTTTCGCGAGAACCAACTTCCCACAGCCCGATATCACCTACATTTGTACCAACTGGTACAACAATTCAAACGAATTTAGAAAATTGCTGATGATTATTATTATTATTATTACACAGAAGCACATACAGAGAGCAAGAAACACACCTAGAAGCAGGGTCTGTTTAATTGGATGGAAATCCATGCTCATGGGAGATGAGCCCTGACTCAAAGTTCTCGCAACTGTCTTGGGCAAGTCGTCAGGTGCTTTGAAAGCCGGAGAATGACCATGGGCCTGCCCTGAAAATGACATCGGTAACATGTTCACGCCTAGATTCACCTCGTCAGAGATTCCCATTGGTCTTGTTCTTTTTGAGACATGTTCAGAATCTGCTGACGGGTAGTCTAAAGAAGCATTAGTTGGAGGAGTTCTCGGGTGCTTCAACGCCGCTATACCAAAGATAGGAAAGGAGTTCCATTGTAAGCAAATTGCATAGATCACACAAAGTGTGTCTGAAGAAACATACACATTTGATAAGCAAGTAGTACCTGGGATTGATGGACCACCAAGTGCAATGGCTCCTGCTGAGACAGCTGGATGTGGGACAGAGGATGGACTAGACATCCAACCAGCAAGAGGTGTTGGAACAGGTGACGCCGTTGGTTGAAATGGCTGGAAACATAGAGACAATCAAACACTTGGCCTCAGGAAAACATAAATAAAAATGATAGAAACTAAATTACCCCGTGTGCGCCTAAAGGAGGAAATCCTCCAGCCTTTGGTATCCCTCCAAGCAGTGGATTGTTCACAGGAGATGGAGCTCGTGCGCCATTTGGAGGGCCACAAGAGTGATCCACAAAAAGAGTCTTGATATCTGGATTTGGCCTTGGATTTTTACAAAGCTGGTGTTGCCAATTTAAGCTGCGAGTTATGCAGTAACAAAAGATAGAATGAATTAATATGCCAACAACAACTTGAAGTGAATAAGACAAAAAGATTAAGGGACAAAGCAATAAACCTCTGGTTGATCAAAGTCCTCAGCCTTGAATTTCTAAGAGTAGGGAACTGCAATTTATCACGGAATAAAGGATTCGCCTCAATCAGCTTTTTGAGTTCCACCAACATGATCGCTCTTGCAGACTTGGTGTCCCCATACTTGGATAACTGTTCATTCTCCCTAAAAGTTGATCAAACTCGAAACACTTAATACTCTGCATCAATCTTTCTTTTGAACTACGGCTAAGAAAACAAAGGCTTTGGACACTACATTAATCCAATATAACATTACCGGAAGTTCTCCAATGTCAAGAGCTGTGTTATTTCCTTGAAAAGCTCCTCATTAAAAGTTGAAAACACTTTCAAATCCTTCACTAGTATATCCACAGCCTTGGGACGATCATGCCTACCAACAAAAAAGTCACCAAGGTCAATCACAAATCAGACTCTTTTTCTTTTGCTATCTCACTGAAAGGAAAAAAAAAAAACAAATCCCCAACCATGACTTACTTATCCAAAGCCTCGAGATACTTCTGCTTTCTTATCTCGAAGAATATCTTCATAGAGTATCTATTATCATCTACTTTAGTGAAACCAGAGAGATACTTCTCAACCTCATCCCAATTTCCATTGTGAACCTCATCCTCAAAATACTTCATATTGAAGAAAAACCCAGATTCTTGTTCAAGCCTGAACATGACAAAGCAATAATGCATTAACCAACACAAGAGCTAAACAGGTCAGTTGGTAAATTAGATCCAAGGAAATCTACAGAGCAAAAGAGACATACTTGTGAACAGTCTCTTTAAACTTCTCTTCATCGAGAAACTGTAAGATCAAGAAAACGAGCTCTCTACTAAGAGAAGACATGTTTTCTCTCACTTCCTTAAAAGACTTTTTTCTAACTCAGATGCACAACAACTAACCAAACTATCACCAGATCTGCAATATAAACAATGGCCGAAATGAGCTCAAATCTGAGTTTCCAGATTATGGAAATTAAAAAACACGAAAAGAGAAGTTAGAAATGAAAGCTAAAAACTTGGAACCTATATCTGAATAATTATCCAGAAACTTCGCATCTCTGCAGATAACGGCAAAAAAAAGAGGAAATTTAGGTCTTCCTGGAATTGGAAGATGTGAATTTAATAGCTTAAAAAAAGAATCTTTTTTTACTACATGAAAAAAGCAAATTAATTATCAGAAAGGGGGATGAAAAAATAAAGCAAAACCCAGAAAAAAGTTTGGGCAAAAGGATAAAAAAATATATACAATAAAACTCGAAACAGCTAGATTCCATTAACAGAGGCAACAAAGGTAGAAGAAAGAAGCGTGAAGCTTACTCACCATAAAGAGAGAGAGATCGATGAAGAAGAAGAAGAAGACCACAGAGACGAAAGAGGTGATGGATTGATTTTTGGACTCTTTTTCTCTCTATCGAAAAAAGGAAACTTGAAAGAAAGCAAAACTAAATTAAAAAGCTTCTTCTTCTCTCTCTCTCTCTCTCTCTCTATCTAGAGAAAAAGGGATTTTCTCTCTCTTCGAGATATATATACGGACATTAAAACTTGCAGAAATGGAGATTTTAATAAGAGAAGGTGACAGATAATTGGATGCTGATAAAATAAGTTAGCTATCACTCTAAGAAAAGCTAACTGCGATAAGCAGGAATGATAAGTAGAACTGCTTATAACTACGACTTGATCGGCTACATTTCTCGACGTTATCGGCTCGGAATATTAGTTGCCAGCTGTACTCCACAGAGGTGTGATCCACTCCTTCGCGATGAGTTTTACACCTATCTGGAAAACCGTCGATTTTGTCAGATGGCGCGGAGGACGGAGATCTAACGGCTAGAGTTTCATTCAATGTGTCAGACTTGTCTCCAGATCCCTCGTGGCACGACAAAGCTTTTTATATTGAGTCATTGCCCTCAAGTTTGACTAATATTTACGGATATGACATTGAAGAGCCAATTGCTCTTGAGATGCGTTAACTCATCGAACATCACGTGATGGAGAAATGTTCAACTCGTAAAGATGCTACGTCGTCTTTCTTCTCGGCGAGATACGAAATATGATTTATAAACTCGGTTTATCACGATTTATACGATATGGCTGATGTTCCTCATATAAAAAAAACAAGAACAAAACTAATACTACTAAATATTTCAATATTATAGTATTGTTTGAACATTTCTTGGTCCAACATGTTGCTGAACATTATCATTATTCTTTGATAATATTATTCTTTATTTTTAACTTTTTCATTAGAGGTTAATTTAGTGCATGATTGGTTGTGAAAAATGTAAACGTAAGGATGTGGATAGTAGTTCCTATTAATTCTTTGTATACACAAGAACCACTTGCATTGACTATTATTGTTAAGATGTTCGTGATAATTTATACTTTAGTTTTGTTTGTTTATAGATAGATTGCTACTAGGAGCAGGTGGATCGGAATTAGCTGGATTCTTTCCGTTTAAATAATAGCAGGGGAAGGAAGTACAAGATACTATAGCTTAGAAGTAATAATAACGCAAGGATTAATTGTAAATGAAACCGAATGTGTATTGTTGAAGTTATAAATAACATTTTTAAAATATATTAGAGGGGTGAAGATATCGATGGAGGATGGGCAATAAATGAGAGTTTGTGTAATTTAGAGTCGCACGTTTGAGTAATTTGACATCTATCCCGTCCAAACACAAACACTGTTGTCTCACCATCACCACACGTAAAGCGATAACATTTTCAAGTACAAACATAAATATGTAATCGTGATTTACGATTTATTTAATTTAGCGTGTGTGTCTATCTATTTTTAGTTTTTTTTCTTACAGTAGTTGTCCACTACGACTAGTCTACTACTAACCATCACGAATCGCGAGGTCATAAATCATAATAATAATTAAAAAAACGATATACAAGTACTGAAATTCTTTAATACGAGCAAAGCATAATATTTTAAGTTTATAACCAGTTTTTTTTTATTTTACTAAAGTGTAATATCATAACTGAGGTAGGTTGGATAAACTAATGAAACGAAGCGTTCAAACCATTTAAGAAACATGATAAGTATTAAAAATAAATTATACTATTAGAAATATCTTATATATCTTTAAATGTTAAAAATATTTTATTTATAAAAAATGATAGGTGTGAAGAATATATTTTTATATATTTTTAAAAAACTGGATACGTGTTAAAAATAATTTAGAAAGCAAACTGTACTTTGTTAAAAGCTTTAATCAAACAATATATATTGAAAAGAATCGTTATGAGCGCAACACAAATATATTCTAAACAAATTGATTGTAGTCTAATGATTAAGTTAGAATGATATCAAGAAAAAGAAAAAAGTTAGAATAATAGAGATTTTGTCATATAGATATCACAGTTAGAATAAAAATCCCATCAAATACAAATCTACACTCTTACTTTTATTTTTGATAGAAAAATTCTATGTATTTTACAAATTTCGGAGAATTTGCTCGTATTAAAGAAAATAATGCTATGTGTTTAATTCATATCTTATAACTAAAACATAATTTAAAACTTACTGTATTAATTAAGAGAAAATAAAATCTGACTTATTTAATGGAAAGAAGAAGAAACAAACTATAGCATCACAATAAATAAATAAATAAAGGAGTTAGAATTGAGCATTGAGGGATAGATGGTGGTTGCAATTTTTTTCTTTAAGTTAAAAAGCTATCCGGCCAAAAGCAAAGCAAGTGGGTCCCATCCGGCGTATCTGTCCAAAAGTCTCACTATCACGAGATCAGTGACGCTCTGATCAACCTCAGCCCTAACTTCTTCTTCTTTCTTTCTTTTTTTCGATTATTATTTCCCCATTTAATGAAAACGAAACGTTATTTATTTTAATCATTCACGATTTAATAACGACTGCTAGTACACATCTGCCTCTACTCTATACCGGTAACTGTGCGATAATCCCCCAAATTGAATGATAAATCCAACTTCAGATTCTCTTTATTTTCATTTCTCCATTGACTCTAATATTGAACTCAACTATTGAAATTTTCATTTAGCAACAAAATTTGCCAAGTACGTATGGCCAAAAATATACTCTAGTATTAGAAATTGTTATTTTAATCGTCAAGAAAGTGGTCTTTTATTAAGGCATTATTTATTAGTTTTAGGGATATGTCGCTTTCCATTAATGTATGTGTCCCCTTCTCTTACACGTTCACATAAAGGTTTTATTGCTTTGCCATTTTCCTTATTCTTCCTTTTCTCTGTTTTTTCTTCTTTTTCTTTTTCTGGTTCAAATTCTTCTTCGTTTTCTCATATCCCGGTCATATGGCAATATATCGATACTAGGTGTTTGACTCAGTTGGTGATGAAAATATACATATAACAGACTTAACAGTATAACACGAACACACGTTATAAAAGGCGTATTTTATGGTCAAACAATGTATATAGAATCTTCATATTCATTTCCTTCAAATTCTGGTTAAAAAAGAAGAAGAATAAATATAAGTGTTTCTCGCAATTTTACCGAATATATGATCAGCAACTCATGCACCATACACTCTCCAAGAAAAGAAAAACAAATCGATTTTTGGTGAAGTTCTGATCTTGCAAATCTTTTTGTACAAAACTTAGTGTAATAACTATTATATTTGATGTTAATTATGTAAATTACTACTATTCAAACATATACAAATCTTTATTAGATTGGATATTTTATACATTTCAGTCAAATTAAACGCATATATAATTTATTAAGTGTAACAACAACATACTACGGAACCAAGACAAAGGCCTGTTGTAAACTTCATTCTTGAACAAAACGCAATGCAGCCTTTTTCCCCTCCGACTTCAGGCAAACACGGACTTGTTTTGAAGCATACATGTTCATCCTCTTTTATTCCAGAACCTATATTTTATTTAATATTAGTTCATTCATAAAAATGATAAAATTACGTTCATAGTAAAAATAACAGAATAATCAGCCGGTACCAGAAACGATATCAGATGTTGAACGACAATGAACATAAGATATAACAAAGAGAATGGTGAAAACAAATGCTATCAAATTCTTTTTGGTGATAGCCATTTTATGATATTTTCTGTTTACGATTTTTCTCTATACTCATGCCCATCACACATCTATATATACAACAGACATGTAAATAGGTATCTTTTCACACACACACAAAAAAAGTATCTTTTATGGTCAAAGATGAAAAAAAAAACATAATCTTTCAAGAATTTATTTCCATAAGTCAAAAGAAAAATAAAGAAAAGTAATTTCTCATTTAAGTAGGTTTTGAACATTAGTACTAAATAGCTTTTATTCTTTTTACACACAGTTGGGGGAAAATTTACTTTTTCCTGACTATAAATCTAAGAAAATTAATTGGAAGATTTTCTCCAGTTTCATCTCTGACCAATGTGCATACTGCATAGTGTTGTTACTAATAAGGGAGGAAATAGTTGGCCTATACCCTATTATTAATTGTGATATATTTTCCAATTTTTTTTTTTTTCCTATTATTGAGTATATGATATATTTTGTATCAGTTTTATGTAAATGACATGATCAGGAATCCCTTAAATTTCCAGTTTTTAATAGTAAAAAGTGTATTCTAATATTTACCCTCACTTAATTGTCTTATTTTCGAAGCGATGTTTAGTTTTTTAGTAAAACCAAAGCAAAGTAGATTCCAAAACACTGGTGTATTAGTACATAATAATACTACGTGTTAACTTTTTAGTTATAAAATACAAGAGTGACCCATACACAAAAAAAGTAAGATCCCACTGGGTTTTGCTCCTTTCCCACACACCGTGATTGATGGTCACTCTCCATTCTCCACACTCTCACACAATTTCTCGATATTCTCTACATATTACATACCCACCACTCCACTCCCATCTTTTCTTTTATTACTCACACAAGCATGGGTTTACTTTATCTGTAATATTACACAAATGTAATCCCCATTTCCTCGAATAAAATTTGAAAAAATGAATAACCCACTGATATTAAATCAATATTTTGTTCTGTGTGTTTTTCACTTTTGACCCTCTTATATTTTCACTTTAATCAGATATAGTCCCTCTTTACGTCTCAACTACCTTAACGACGAAGCCCGCTACTTGCACAAAAGTCAAAAAAGCCCCCCACTCACTTTTCCTCTATATATACATCATCTCCCACACAAACACAAACAAACATAAACCTTCTTCAATGGAAGATTGGTGGTTTTCATGGCTCTCTAGAACAAACCTTGAACCTTCTCTCATCCACGAATACGGCCTCTCCTTCTCTCAGAACGAGCTCGAACACGAAGACATTTCTTACTTCGACCACGAATTTCTCCAGAGCATGGGAATCTCTATCGCCAAACACCGTCTCGAGATTCTCAAACTCGCTCGTCGAGATCGCAAGAACTCTCCTCCTCTCACCTCTCGTTCCATCTCCAGAGTCGTGACTGCGATTAAGAAAACCAGGAAATGTTTATCCGATCACGTACGCGCCTGGATCCGCCGTGAAGAAGAGTCGGCGTCGTCTCGAGCTCTGGTGTTGGTGCCGAAGAAGACTAGCAACGGGATTGGGAAGTGGAGAGGTGGATTCCTGAAGAGGAACAAGAGATCTGTGATGCCGAGCAATGGAAATGGTGGATTGGAGAAGCAAGAGAGGTTGTTGTTGACCAATGGGACTCCTTGTAGAATCGATAGCTTCTCAAGTCCCATGGTTTTCGATTACAGTTTCAAGGATGAGAAACTTTACGCTCAAGATACTTATTTTGAAGATATCAAATGGGATTCAATGTTTCAGAATCTCAAACCTACTTAGAAAAATCTCTAAGTTCTGTTTTATGTTTTCTCTTTCAGCTTCTTCTTCGTTCTTTATATCAGAATTGATGGTGAGAGATGAGGTTTTAGGGTTCTTCCACCATGTTTTCTTGATTTTGTCTTTGTATGTGATTAGGCTAGTTAATTTTTGTTAGTTAACAATTGGAAAATAGAGTTGAGTGGTGGTGTCAGGTGTGTATGTGAGTGTGTGGGGTCATTGTAATGAGTCTGTCTCTCCAGTCTTTGCTTTTGGCCTAAGTCTCTGTTCCAGTCAAAACTTCTTTACAGCTTTTATCACTTTTTACTCTTTTCTCAAAAAATGCTCTGTTTACACACATAACCATGACGCTAAGCCTGCCGGAGTGATCTTACTCTTGAGGTAATCGGAAAGATCTTGAGCTCAGGACACTACACAGTCTACACTAGAGCACACAAAACATTGTGCTTCCAAATTTTATCTGTTGTGTGTGTGTCAATTTTCAGATATACCTAAGGGAAGTGTAACTGAAAACCATACCTCAGTTCTTGGCTTCTTGCCACCACAAGTCACAGTAGATTCCATATCTGATGTTACCAAACCAGCAAAATGCTTGTAGCTATTACCAACGCTTTCCTCCCAATGAAGCAACACTTGATGGCATTGGGGTTGTCTGACGCTTCCTTTTCATGGTCGCCATCTTGCGTCATGAAGTTTCTTTCTTGGAGATGGCACTTAGTCATTGCAACCAAGTCCACACCAAATGAAGCTCTTGAACCTTTGCCTGGTACTGAACCAGCAATCCTATCAACCATGCTTACAACAGATCTAATATCACATACTGCAGACGAAAGCGCTTGTGGTGAGATGGATTTCATCTGAAAACAACAGAAAGCAAACATCAAGATCAGAACAATGTTTCCACGGCAAATGAGGGATGGCAGCAATGACACTGCCCTGTTGCAATATACCCTTCAAAATTAGTAACGTTACTTACGGCTCTAATAAGGCGTTCAATAGGCAGCTCAGTAGCACTCGATTTTCCACAAGTACTTGTCAAAGGATTTATAATATTTCCATCAGGACTGGTAAGCTCCGGAAGGAGAGGAGAGGCAGAGATCCCTGGAGTGCCAATTTCAAGGGATTGAAGTACACCTTGCCTGATCTGTTGTACCCTTGACCCAGCACCCTGCATGCTCATTGATTGCATCTGCAGAGTTGTTTGGTCATCATGAGACTGATCTTGAACTGTCTGAGATAGTGGTTGCTGCATAGGCTGAATCTCAGATTTCGTAAGCTGCAGTTTCTGTACTGTCTTCCTCAGACTCTGCATATTTAAGAAATTCATAATGTTGTTCTTGCGATAATCCATACTATCCTTCAAGTCAGGTTTGATATTGCTCTTTGAAAGAGATAGGAAACGTAGCATTCCCTCCAACACTGTCTTGCCTCGTTTCAATTTCTCAAACTGATCTGATCTTTGTTTCTGATGCGAAAGAGAATCCTCCTAGAGAGAAAACGGAACGTATTCAGTAGAAAAGAAACAAACATATAGATGAACGTTAAAAGTTTACAACCTCTGTAGGTTTGGGAAGGAATATATCTGTCAGAAGGTTAACTTCTAGTGAACTATCTGTAAGTATAAGAGTCTGACGAACCTTTTACTTTGTTAAATGGGTAACAAGAATCCTAAGTTGTAGGACTTTCATTTGTAACAATGAACTGATCTTGCATTGAATTTGTAAAACTCTTCATAAAGTACTTAGTACTGTTCCAGAGGACGTACACGTGCAAACTAACTTCCTAGGAAGAATGAAAACTGTAACTTACTTGCTGCAACTTGGCTGCTACTCTCTGGTAGATTTCATTGAGGTCTCTTTGATGGATTTGATCTACAAAGAAAAGCAATATAATCATACATACGATTACTCATCATGGTGATATCATCTAGTAACAGAGAGATGATCCTGCTAGTAACAAAGGAATAATCTGGTTGTCGTAGTAATCTTTCAAGTAAGGCATGACATTGCTTCTTTGAAACAGATAGGAATTGTATCATTCTTCGCTCCAACATTGCCTTCAATCTCTCAAATTGCTTTAATCTCTGTTGATGGGTAAAAGAATTCTGCATGAATTCAATAAGAAACCAAACCCTACCCTACTAGTTGACGGAACACTAAAGCACCCACCAAAAACACACCTAATCTCCGAGAAATTAACATTTACAAAAAAAAAAAGGGTCTTTATTCATTTTTCGATCATAACTTGATAGGAGGAGCCTGGTAGAAACAGAGCACCGGAGTCAACAACATTGAGGATGAGAGTTCAAAACACATCAGAAGAGAGAAGACCAACATAAAAAGAGAGAGAGACAAAATATCTACAATGCATTTCCTTGATTATTATGAGACTGATCTTGAAGCTGCCTTTGCTGTACTGTCTTCCCAGCCGGTTCTTAGCGTAATTAAGAAATATATAATCCGTTTCTCATAATAGTCCCATCTACAATCCTTTAATATCGGCATGATATTTCTCTTTCGAAGAGATAGGACTTGGATCAATTGCTCTATGTTTGTCTTCATGCTTTGGAACTTGTCAAAGTGCTTTGATCTTTGTTGCTGCGGAAGCGATTCCTCCTGAAAAAAACAAACAAACTAGTATTACTACATCTATACAACTTAAGGCAGAGAGTTAATAGTTGACAGTAACTACATCTTACATGGTTCAACTTGTCTGCAAGTCTCTGGTAAACATCAGTCACATGTGGTAGATAACGCTCTCTCATGGATCTAAGCTGTATAAACAATTACACACCACAATGAATGATCCCGATGATGATTTAAGAAAGGAGTTTTATTATTATGATGATTATGACTTATGAGTTACCTTTTGGAAAACCTCCTCCCGCCAATCATCTCCATTTTCATTTTCCATTGTATCTACTATCTAGTGTTGCTAGCCAAGAAAAATAATTAAAAAGCGAGATTCATTCATCATCAGAAACTGTGTAAAAAAAAATACAAAAACCTAAAATTAGAGGTACACAAGTATCATCAATCCATAAAACTAGTTTCTTATGCAAAAGGTTTTGCTATCGACGAATCCATGGGTTTACTATGACACGTAATGAGATAGGTGACTCAAAATAAGGACCTTTTGGCGATGAATCTCCGAGACTTAGAACGGTCCGTTTGGATTTGGTTTTTCTCCAAACGTTCTTACGTTTCAATCTTTCTTTTAATAAGTGAAACGTAGCAATTAGGGTTAAGGAGAAGAATTAGAGATGATTGTTTTTGTTTTAATCATCTTTTGATTTTATAGAGAAACAAACAAGAGAGAGCTAAATACAAGGATTAAAAGGCTTCAACAACATTACAATATCAGGTTATTAAGCGAGGCCCAATGACCCAATAATAAGTACTTATCAGGCCCAAGTCTCTTCTGCAAATAATAAGTTTTTTGGAGTTTTTTTAAGTTTTCTATTTCACACAGTAAAGGCTAAAAATCGAGTAAAGAGACTTGTAGAAAAACCAGTGAAATCTCCGGCTATTTGTGTGACCAAAATGTTAATTATAGTCATTAACTAAATAAATCTCGTTCATGTACTAATTTGTATAGACAATTACACACCACACTGATCACTCCTTGTATCTTCTAACTTGATGACTTTATGATGATAAATCATCAATAATTACAATAAAAAAGTTAGCCATTTGGTATATACAAAAAAAAAAAAATGTTTCAAACAGCCATTTTATTGTGACAACTGAACAGAGTAAAGAAGTTGAAACTCTTCTGAACGATCTCAAAATGCGTATTACAACAAATCTCAAAATACAACATTCAGCAAGACCCCAAAAAAGGGGTAATTGCACTTCAGAATTAGAAGAAAATGACGAATATACTAACAAGATTCACAAAATACATACAATAAAGTTAAAATAATATTATTTAAATATATTCAATAATATAGCATAAGCTTTTGCAAACAGATAACAAAAAATCCCAATCACGTGTGTGGGAAAACAACTTATACTATACAACAAAAAGTGAGGAAAAAACTTTTTGGCTTTTTTTCTTTAGTTTTGACATGAACCTGCAAGTGAATCACAGAGCTGCTATTGAAGACGAGAGAGATCCGTCAGATTCAGGAAGCTGCTACATATTTCTCCCAAGTGCCGTATTTTGAGCTGAAAGTTCCACCGCCAAATTGCTGTGCGTACTCACAGATCACTGCCCGAGCACAGGCGTCCCATGTCTTGGCTATGTCTTTGAGCGACATCGGCTGTGACAAACTTCTTAGCAATATGTTGAACCTTGCCATAGCTTTGGACGACAGGTCCTCGTTTTCTTTGCTGTTCAAGAAACCAGACCGTGTTACGGTAAGAAGATAACGCAGTTTCTAATAAAGGGTTTCTAGTAGATGATTCTTGTGAAGATTTTAACTGTATCGTAGAAGTTTGCTCGACTCGGTACGGAAAATCTATGGTTCTATTTACTTGAGACTGAAGGATTTGCTTGTACCTGGTTTCGACCGGGAGTTTATCTAGAAGAGATGGAGAGCCATTGGGGTAGCTACAAGGAACCAGCAGACGCAATGGTTGAATAGGAGACTGTAATAGAAGCACAAAGCATATATTATAAAAAAGGATAAATGAAATATTTTGTTTCACAAAACGTTAATGTTAACGAGATGACCATGTTTACCATTTGTGTTGATGAGAGATGAGCCTTCAAGGCTGGGCTGAGAGAAACAGCTATAAACGAGAATCTAACTGTTGTTCCTTCACACCCTATGCTTGATATTGCAACCTCACTAGGATCAGCAGCATCTTCATCATCACTTATCTCAACAACTGTATCTATCAGCCGCTGGTTTATTTCCTTTATTTCCTCCAAAAGGGCATGCTCGGTCTGCAGTTCAAGATTGAGTCTTCAAAAAAAAAAGAATATCGAAACCTTGTGCTTCCAAATTTTCTTTGTTACGTGTGTGTGTGTGTGTGTGAGTGTGTGTCAATATTCAAATATAGCTAGGGGAAGTCTAACTGAGTATCATACCTCAGTTCTTGCCTTCTTGCCATCCGAAGTCGCAGTAGATTCTAGATCGGATGTTTCTGAACCAGCAAACTGCTTGTAGTTATCACCAACACTTCCTCCCAGTGAAGCAACGCTTAGTGGCATTGCGGTTGTGTGACGCTTCATTTTCTTAGTCGCCATCATTCCCTCTTGGGTCATGAAGTTTCTTGCTTGGAGACGGCACTTAGTCATTGCAACCAAGTCTTCACCAACGGAAGCTCTTGAACCGTTTCCTGGTGCTGAACCAGCTATCCGATCAACCATGCTTACAACAGATCCGATGTCACTTACTGCAGAAGAAAGGGCTTGTGGTGAGATGGACTTCACCTGAAAGCAAAGCATACATCATAAGCAGAACAATGATTATATTACAAAACGGGTTTGCAGCAATATCACCGTCCTGCTGCGATATACCCTTAAAAATTGGAAATTTACTTACGGCTCTAATAAGGCGTTCAATAGGCAGCTCAGTAGCACTCGGTTTTCCAGATGTAATTGTCGAAGAATTTAAAATATTCCCATCAGGACTAGTAAACTCCTGAAGGAGAGGAGAGGCAGAGATCCCTGGAGTGCCAATTGCTAGGGACTGAACTACACCTTGCATGCCGGTTGCTTGTTGGCGTGCAATATTTCCCATTGACAACGAAGAAGAACCAGGTTTCTCAGAGTCAACTTGCATAGGGGACGGAGCCAAGGGGGTTGAAGAAGGAGATGGGACAACAAAAGGGGAATTTGCAGGTTGCAATGGAGTTCCCATCTTGTTGACAGTATTTTTCTGGTCAACCTGAGGAGACAAATGTTGTGACATCTGAGGAGATGCACCTTGCAGAAGTTGAGGCGACGAAACAGCTCCTGGTTTTAACTGTTGAAGAGGATAATTCGCACGCTGACCCTGCATAGAATGTTGCTGAAACATCCCACGACTGACATTCATCCCCTGCCTCGATGTTAAATCATTCATATCATTCATCTGCTGTAATTGTGCCGCTTGCTGTCTTGCTTGCAACTGTTGCTGTTGCTGTTGCTGTCTTGCTTGCAACTGTTGCTGTTGCATCTGGCGCTGTTGAAATTGCTGTTTGAGCTGCATTTGTTGATCTTGCTGTTGCTTGAGGTGCTGATGCTGAAGCAAACTGGAACTTAACTGGGGTTGATTCACATTCGACTGCAGTGTGCTCAACCCACTTTGAGCAGAGGCAGAACTGTTATTTACTAGTTGAGAAGTATTTTGTTGCATAGATCCCATGGCAACCTGCTGTCCATTGTTCAAGGTATTTCCTTGGCCTGATTCTAAACTAGAAGCCGGTATGGAACTGGGAATGTTCTGCTGTGGAGCTGAAACTCCAGGACGAGATGATAGAACATTGCTCTGCATATTTGTCATACTACTCTGTTGTGCCCTTGGCCCAGCACCCTGCATGCTCATTGATTGCATCTGCGGATTTGTTTGGTTATCATGGGATTGATCTTGAACTGTCTGAGATTGTGGTTGCTGCATAGGCTGCATCTGAGATTGCGGAAGCTGCCCTTGCTGTACTGGCTTCCTCGGCCTGTGCATATTTAAGAAACCTATAATCTGCTTCTCATAATAAGCCACCTTATCTTTTAATGCGGGCATGATGTTGCTCTTTGAAACAGATAGAAATTGTATCATTCGCTCCAACATTGTTTTGAATTGTCTCAGTTTCTCAAGCTGATCTGATCTTTGTTGCTGTGGCATAGAATCCTGCTCCAGATACAAAAATAACTTACTAAATAAAAAAGAAACAAATACATAGATGCAAGCTACAACTTCTGTAGGTTTGGGAAGGAACATAAATATCAGCAGGTTGATTTTCTAGTAAACTGTAAGAATACGAGTCTCAAGATTCTTTTTCTTTTTCTTTGTTAAATGGGTAACAAGACTCCAAAGTTGATGACGTTCTTATGCAATAACGAACCGAACTTGCATTGAATTCATAAAGCTTCTCAGAAGGTACTCACTACTGTTCCAGAGGACATAGACGTACAAACGATTCTCCTAGTATAAAAAAGAAAAGAAAATTGTAACTTACTTGCTGCAACTTTGCTGCAACTCTCTGGTAGATTTCATTCAGATCTGGTAAGTAAGTCTCTTTCATAGATTTGATCTACAAAGACAAGCAATATGGTCATATGATTACTCATTACAATGATATCTATCACTTGAAGATTTAATAAGTGTAGCCATAATTGGTAAAGATATATAGCAAACACAAAAAGAGAGAACTACCTTTTGGTAAACCTCCTCTTGCCAATCACCTCCATTTGCACTTTCCGTCTGTGCTGTCGAATCCAGCGATGCTAAGAATTATAAAAACGAAAATATGTTCAGCATCATATCCTGCTGAGAGATTATGGAAAATATCAGAACCTAAAGTATTAAAAGGATCAAAAGCATACATGATGGCATCTCCGGAAGGGTTCTTTGGGATTGATATAGTTGTCTCTGTTGGTCCACAACATTTTGAGGTGGAAGCAGGGAACCAGTGACTTGGCCTGAAGCTTGTAGCCTTTGTTGCACATCCTGTTGTAGCAGATTAGGTTGTTGTTGCAAACCCAGCTGCTGATGATGCGATTGAAGCTGTGGCATCATCTGCTGTTGTGATGGCTGATTTTGTGACTGTTGTCCCTGAGAAGAATACAAGCCATGGCCAGCCTGATGTGTTCGTTGCAGCCCAACCGTTGGTTGTGATAACATGTGCACCGAGTGCTGGTTATTCTGCAAACTCGAATTGCCAACCTGGGAATTGAGCATCTGTTGTTGTGGTTGCTGCAATCCTGCAACATTGCTTTGAGTGCCCAGTGGGTTCTGATGCGTTGCCTGGAGGCTGTTTTGTTGAGACATCAACTGCTGCTGGGCCGGTGGCTGCTGTTTCTGCTGTTGCTGTGGCTGCTGCAGTGGTTGCTGCTGCGACTGCTGCTGTTGTATGTTCATAACATTATTTTGTTGGTTCAGTAACCTTTGCTGATGTTGCTGCTGCATATCCCCAACAACATGCTGCCCCATCATCTGCTTCTGTTGGATGCCTGAGCTATTTGCAGCTTGTTGCCGCATTAATTGTGTAGGCTGCTGCTGTAGAGGAGAAATTGATTGTTGCGGCAATGAAGATTGCTGCTGATGGATACCAGAGGCTTGTTGTGATTGCGGATGTTGCCTTAGCATCGACGATTGATGCTGACGAAGCATAGATTGTGTCGTCTGCTGAGAAGACAATTGCGGACTTGATTGCTGATTGGTGTGGAGACCTTGGAGAGGAGCTGAGTTCACAGTGGAGGGCTGAGTCGCAGATGTTGGAACACCAGGTTGTTGAGATGAATGCAGTTGATTAGGCTGCAGCACATTTTGCTGCTGTTGTTGAATGTGTGATGGCAAAAGCGAATTGGGATTGGGAACATTCCCTGACTGGAAGTTCTGCTTGAGAAGTTGCTGCTGTAGCTGCTGCTGGTAAAGATATGGCTGCTGTTGTTGCTGTGAAGACATAGCATGTGGCCTACCCAGCATCTGCCTTTGGGGTCCTGAAAACATGTTCGAGGAAAGGCCATGCTGCCCAGATGAATCTTGCAACATTCCAGCTACATTTTGCATATTGGCATTCTGGTTCACAACGCTTGTGGTGTTATTATTGGTTATGGAAGAAACAGGTGGCATGGAAGATGGTAAAGCAGTAGAACCCGTCATTCCAGAGGCAGTATTATTCTGCATGGTTTGGGACAGCAACGGCTGAGGTGCTTGAGATTGATTGGTTGATAACGATCCTGGAAGAAGTTGGCCTTGATTGGTGGGTACTATTCAAGGAAAGGTTAAACAGCATCAAATAAGAGGAACAATTAGCCATAAAACCAGATAAACAGACTTAAGCAATTCATGCTTGAGAATCGTGATTACTCGAATCTATGGATGTGCCATTATTAGCGGCAGGGATAGCTGCGGAAGAACCAGCTGCATTTTGTGATTTAGTCTCCATTGTCAGCATCTTCATTGATATTTTCCGAAGGTAATCAGTCTGAAAGGCGATATAAAAGAGTATCAGGAAGGTATACATGGATTTCATACCCAACATATTGTGGCTTAGCTTTACAGATACCGAAAGTCAGTTCTTTTCCATGTTGTGGAGTCCATTGCCTCACAAATCTCTATATTTACCATACTAACGAAACAAGAATATATGTTCATAATAACCTGGTTAAGAGCACCGCTGAAAATTTTCTCCTCGAATCTAGCTGCAATTCTCCTGAGCTCGTTAATTCCCTCTGGTCCGGAAAATGGAAGGTGCTTCTTTAGTGTTTCCATTCTGCGCAAGTGGCAAGCAAATAAGTAAAACAAACAAACTAACTATTGGTCAAGGAACATAATAACCTTCTATTTCTGTAGTATTTGACTGGCATAGACAAAACAACGCCGCTAGAGTGACTTACATCTTGTTGACGATCTTCTGACGAGAATCAGGTGGCAATTGCGTTCTCCAGTCACCTGTATCCATGGCAGGCTCTCCGTTTGGAAGAGAAGGCCTCCAATTGTTATTATCCATCAAGTTTTCTGTGTTTACAAGCCATGAAGAGCAAAGTATCAATAGTAAGTATACAGAGAAACCAAAACATGACAATATAACAACTGATTATCCCAAATCAACAGGAAACAAATGACCACACAACATGGATTAGATTAACACTCAGAATTTCTTATTGATCAGCCAAAATGTTCATTCTTTCTAATGTTGGTAGCAAAAAGCAATAAACTCAAAACATCAAATAGCCAATCCCACCGGAACGAGAATCCAGGAACTCAAAATAAGCAAACTTTATTACATCAACAAAGTTCATCTATTCTCGTAATTGTAATAAACCAGACCCAACTACAAAGGGAGATACTTTATCTTCTTTGGAATCCCGATCAAAAGAGAAAACTCTAAAAAGCAAGGCTTAAGAACAACAGAAAAAAAAACGAGATTCGAACATTTCACCTCAAATTCAGAGCCAATCAAGGAGATTTGGCGTTTGACGGAGTCAAGGTTGGTACAACGATTAGGGCTTGATATTAGGAAAACAGAGGAGAAAAAGGGGAAATTGGAGCTGGATTTAGGGTTTAGCTTGATCGAAAAACGAATGAAGAATATAGGATCTTCTAGGTAAAGAGACAGAGGAAACTTGTTCGCGTCGTAAATCATAATCGAGCCTACCAGTTCGCTTATAACAAGTTTTTTTTTTTTTCAAAATAAACAAAAAAATCTAGTATTAATTACCACATGTATAATTGTATAGTTTTCCCAGTTCAAATATGGTAGCATTGGTGCAAAATGTATTAGAAATTTGTTAACTAGATAATATGACCACTATTTTTCAATTTTAAATAAATTATATATTTTTCGTTTCATTTTAGAAAACGTTTTAGAAAAGTGATTATAAAGTGATAATAAAATTAGATATAATAAAAGTACATTAAGTCACATATGTTGTTTACGTTTTTTTTAACAAAACAGCATTTTTTATTAATAATTTTATAGGTTGGAAAAATAAACCTTACTAGATTTTAACCCGCGATACACCGCGGAGACAATTCATTTTTAAAAATTAATATATATAAAATTTGTAAATTATTTTATAGTTTACCATTGTTACTAAGTAACGTCCTGCCAAATCCGTCCTACCAAACATGTCCTGCCAAACCCGTCCAAAAAAAAAACTATTTATTTTATTAATGTTGATCTTATTTATAATATGTTTATGAATCATTGTCAAAATATTTTAGTCGTTGCGTGACATTGAACCCACACATTTTTCGCCAATTGGTTAATATATGTTCATTCTTAAAATTTCGAATCACAAAATATGACGATTTGTTTTTGAGATTTTTTTTAACTCTATATATTAAATAATGATGTTAATTATTTTTGATAGATTAAACTTTTTATAAATTCAAATATTGATAATGTTTTATGAAGTTTAAATATACAAATAATAATATTTAAAAAATTAATATTTTTTGCCTTTTAGGTAATGATATAATAACTCTAAAAGCAAGAATTTAGAAGATTTAAATCCTTAAATAAATATTTTCATGCCTAAATAATTAATGTCAGTAGTATGACATTGTAAATAAGTTCAAATACATGATTTGTTTATTTAAACAAA
>Ga0041059_1001091_pt1 | contig 21635 bp, 25 predicted proteins | sample AraColnosormetaG_FD_56232 | JGI IMG/M metagenome (GOLD analysis project Ga0041059, IMG submission 56232) | Arabidopsis roots microbial communities from North Carolina, USA - Col MF nosort | ecosystem: Host-associated > Plants > Roots > Unclassified | place: USA: North Carolina | collected... | reverse complement strand
ACAATGATAACAAAAGAAAGCTTTGTATACCATTAGGGCACGGGTTCGAGACTTGGGAAGCTCTTGAATAAATTTCCCAAACCCACTCAGCCTAACTCTACCCTTAACTTCCACCATCGCCGGCCACTCGCTAGTTTCTGCTTTCTCACCACTGCCATAGAAAAACTCAGTCAGAGAATGAAAGCATATATTCAAATGTCATCTGTACTCAAGATTCATGGTGATTTTGCACAAGTACCATGATATTCTGAATTTCTGATAGAAGGAAACATTAAACATACGGATGGACTTTATAGCATCCCCTACTCTACTCAGAATACTTGACCCCCTTAAACACCTGATGCATCTTCTTTTTATACTTTTCACAGACACTATCTAGCTTGCTGATGTTTCAATTGATCTAGCATAGATCTATTCTTAAGCTTATTCAAATGCCATTCTAATTGAATCAGAGAAGTGATTGATTGCTAACACAATTCCAGTTCAAGTACAATTTACAATCTTCAAAGAAATATCTAATATTAGCATAGAGCAGAAATTGTCTGTGCCCAAAGAAAACAGTATCAAAAATATTGAATAATAGTGGGATATTAGTTAAGGTGATAAGAACTTACCTTTTGAAAATGCCAGCGACAGGGACTACGGAAGACATACTCAGTTGCAGTATTCCATCCCATGCTCTTTCTCCCTTATCATCACTAAGTGCAGCTGCTTTCTCAACTCTAGAGATATCGTCATCAACTTTGACATTGGCATCAAACTCAGGGGTTACTTCATCAATCTTTTCTGGTTTTGCTTCAGGCAAACTTTTATCACTTAGTTCCTTAGGAGATCCTTTAGGAGATTTTGAGTCTGACCCAGCTTCGGAATCACTTTTCTCAGACGGAGACACCTGCATTTCAGAATTACCATGCGGACTTTCAAATGGAGGCTCAGAGTCTAGGGATTCCATGAATTCATCAAGTGATACAATTGGAGGAAGAAACTCCACGTCCTTCAATTCATCATCGATCCCCAAACCTTGCATGGGATCTATCTCTTCAGTTGAGGGAGGAGTTGAGCGTGATTTCTCATTGTCAGCTTTTGCTGCCTCATCTTTGAGAGCGGTTTTGACAGAATGAGATTTGGCTCTGGGTCGACGTTTGCTACGTGACATGATGCCACCAGAGACATCTACTGTGCCCCTGTCAACTGGTTCAATTTCAACCTGGAATTCACCCTTGTGTGTTTTCCTCACCAGACTTCTGACATCAATATCTGTATCCTGCAGGACAACCATCTTTGCCATCTCTTCAGCTTTGGCTTGACGCCACTGAGAAAGCTCCTTAGAAGCCAATTCTTCGGCTGTCATAGAACACAACCTCTCAGCAGAAATTTCTTCCGACATAACTCTTTCTCTTAGCTCAGGATTGTTCTTATCCTTCAAGTTGAATAAGAGGGACCTTCCCCTCTCTCTGTACTTTTTGTTCACACCACCAAATAGCTTATACAGTTCCATTTCAATTTTAGATGCCAAAAGTTTTGGATCCTGAAATGACTTTTCACCACCGGTTCCATAATCCTTCGTTTCGCCAAGATCTGAAACTTCCAGATCCCATGAGAGTTCATTACCATGTAAAAGATCATCGTTTGGAAAAATAATATCAGTAAAAGGAACATTATCCCGAGGGAAAACCTCGTCATATTGGGACTTAAGTACATTAAATTTGATAACATCTTCCATCATGATGTCGACAGGAATCTCACTGTCCTTCTGCACAGAACTTTCAACACTGGTGGGCATTTCTGACATGGTCCCTTCGCCTACAGGGACACTGATGCTAGCAGGTGAGGCAGGCTGAAAACTTTGAGTATTCTCCTGAGTAATCACAGGAGTTTCTACAGTCCCTATATTCTCTTTCCCTTTGGGAGAATCGTCATCTTTCTTAACCAAGGCCAACGCGGATGCTAATGACTCCCTCATTTTAGACCTCACCGACTCATTTACTTCCTCCATCGCTTTCACTGACCTTTGTGGAGGAGGGACATGCTGCTTCTTGTTTACAACCGGCTTTGCCGGTTTCTGGGGAGCGGATTCTGTTTGCGTCGCTTTCTTGCCATGCATCAGAGAATGTAGTGTCTCTTGAGAAAGTATTTTAGTAGGAATATGCAGAATCCCATTGCTTGCTGGAGACAACTGCTGTAACCATGGTCTAACCTGCTTGTTTGGTGCCTCGGATGCAGAACCACCACCGAGAGTGGTCTGAGGTAGTGACTTGTGCTTTCCTACTAGCTGCATGGACCCATTTATCTCGGCCATCTCCATCAAAGTTTGTTTCTTTACAAAATTCGGATTCCGCAGAGAGAGAGAGAGAGAGAGAGAGAAAGGCTCAAGATGACTTGAACATACACCTTAACAGCTGCGAGGTAAACAAACAGAAAAAGAGTCAAAATTACAGAATCAATTTCTCTGCTCGTATCACCAAAAACTAATTTCGAGATCTCAATTAGACAACCGAATCAGCTAAATCCCATGAAAATTCACCAAAATCGAAAGGGCAATGAATTCAAACACAGATTCAAATTAACAGATAATTGAATTCACACGATTGAGAATATCAACTAGATGTATCAAAAACAAAGACCAGAGACCCAAAGATTCAACCCTAAAAGAACAGATACATTGACGCATCTCGCGGCTAATCGCGGACAGAGATACATACCTGAATACAAGTTTGAGCAAAAAAAAAAAAGCTCCCTCGTATCGGCCGGAGCTTGCAGATGCAGAGATTCAGGGGAAGACAGGAGAAAAGGAAGAAACCCTAGGTCTAGGTGACGAGAGGAACCAATCCGGATGAGACGGATTAGCGTTTGTGATGATTCTGAAGCTCTCTCTTCTCTTTGCTTTGTGATAAAAGGAAACTCTGTGCTCGACGTGGATCGCACATATTGGGCTATTGGGCTTATGCGAAAAATATATTGGATCATGATGAAAAGGCCCACTTACATTTTTAATAACTTCTCAGCTTAATATCTACAAGACTACAACTGTGCGCAAGCGCCACCGTTTTGGTGTTACAACGAGACTACAGTTTTGTTTTGGGTTTTTTCTTTTTAATATGATAAATTGCATATAAACATCCTTTTCCGGAAATTTAACAATTACCATATGCGCTATCAAACAGTCAAAAGCATCTCATAAAAGCATCTTAGCCATACTTCTCATAATTTGCAATATATAATAAATCCAGATGTTAAAAAACGCATGTTAATCGATATACCAATCGTTTAAATCGTTTAAACCGTTTAATAATGCTCAAAACTGTAACCATTTGCTTCCACACCCTTTGGTCCTTTTTGCTACGTTTTAACTGTTCACTATAGTTTTAAAATTTTGAGCCATTGCTTCAGCTACTAACATGGATTTCAAGGCAGTTCAGTTTGAAACTGATTAGAAAAGCTTGATCCTAACACGGATTGGTAGTACACAAGAAGCTAAAGTTAAATTATTATCCTCATTCCTCTCTACCATATATATCTGTATTACATTTTTATTCTCACAATCACCCGATCTCCTTGAAAGAACCCAATTTAGTAAAAACAGACAACATTTCTTTAGCCTTCTCATACAAGAAAATATATATAAGCAAGACCTTTTTGCCTTATATAAAACCCTACACCACAAACACCCTTTCAGTATTACTCATCTCATTTCAAAAGCATTAGAGATTAAGAAAATCATATTTATATAAAAAACCACACTGGCTTATACGAAGAACCTTAGAAATAAAACAATGGCCATCTTACGGCTTACGAGCACTGAGGAGCTTAACATCATCGATCACGGGCCCACACAGTGATGAGAAATCATCGCTTCTCATCGAGTAAAATGTGCTGTAAAACATAACTCTTGTGCGGGTCGAAACCGCCACAAACCGTAGAGAAGCGCGTTTGAACCCTCCTTTGCCTCGAGACTCATAAGGTACCTTTAGAGTGTCTTTTCCCGCAAATGCCTCGACCACCATCGATCCTTGGCAAGCATTGTTAGCATCTCCAACCGCAAACGAAAGCACGTAAGTTTTTCCCACAACGGTCCTAGCTACCTGAGCGATTGCGCTTTCTTTGCCTGCCACTAGCTCCACGGCTCGACGGCCTTGTGGGACCGAGAAATGCTCGACATCAACGTATTTGATGGCTTTGAGTGATTCGACCATCCACGCGGGTAAAGGAGAGTGGTCATCTTCTATAAAGGGAGGAACCAGAACGCCGGTTGTTGCGTTTGGGAGTACGTAGGGACCTTCTTCAAATCCTCCGTTCTTCAATATATTCTCTGTTTTATTATATAATAGCAAAATCATATCAATTAATTTATTGTTCTGAATCTTGGCTAACACATGTCACGTCATGTAACCGATCCATTAAAATATGTTCTAACACCAAAATGACTATACTTATAAGTGGCCACATAAATCAAATCCAACCAGGCCAATTTTTTGAAAACCATAATGGAAATAGAAATACTTTACAGGTCTACCAAATAACCCAAACCAAAAAGTTTATTTACAAGTATCTAGTACATATATTAAAAATAGATTTATAATGATTAATTTGAAAATATCAAAACTGGACTAAACCAAACTGAAATTTTGACAAACCAAACCGGAGTGTCAAATGTCAACCCCTAAGGCCTAACGATAACGAGTTAATACATAACTACATATAGTTGTAACATGATGGATCACATTGCGTGATATCTGAAAAAAGATTTGATTATACAAACTCAATTCATATAATAAATGAATACTTACTATTGGTGGGCCGAGGAGGGTATAGAGCTTTGATTGCCACACCATCAATGAGTGGTCCACAAGCAGGATCTTCCTCCTCACCAGGATTATGAATCACGATCTCTGCCACGTTACTCTCGGCTTGGAACGCCCATGCGTAAAGGTCCCATCCACTGCTACTGTACACCGTCTGTATAGGAATAACGCCTGAGTCAGGTGCCACCGATATGTTGAGCCGTTCGTCTTGGGCACATGTCCTTGCGGCACTGAACGTCAGTGAGTAATACATTCCTTTTGTAACGTTAAGTCTTTGTTTGATCGATGCCTCGTTGCCTAGCCGGATTGCGAACTTTCCGGCCGGGACTACGAGAAGCATGTCTCCTTGTTTTTGACCGGACTTTATGTATTCGACGAAGCCTGAAAGCTCCCAGCTAGGAATCGCCTTCTTGTTTATTACTTGCGTTCCTTTCATGTCCGATGGTTTTGGTCCTAGTTCAAAGTCGCCGTTTGGTAACATCCCTGCGTTGAAATTACAAAATTGCCCAAATTTTTTGATTCAACGCTCATATAAAAAAGTGGTCTAGTACTTATAGATGTTCATTTATAGTATTATGTGTATATAGTATTTTCTGCAGGGTTAACAAAAACACAACAACATGGATCCGAATAAATATGAGGAATGGTTTATATCCCAAAAGAAACATAAACTGGGATCGGCAAATAAAAGAGAATTTCGTGATTGGACCATTTTTATGTCACATTTGATTGAAATGTCCAGAGTGTTTGTGTCAGAAATGGGCAAAAAGGTAAATTAGACTCTTGACCGACTTACAAAATCAATCAATAATAATTATTAAAGAAAGAAAAAAACAGTAATAGAGAGCATAATGGTCCCGACCAGGCGACCAATTTGTTTTGTGGCTATCGAGCGAGGGTTCACGGGAGGAAGTTCTAGGTTCGTAAATCGTAATCTTCTTCCTCAGTTCGGGGTCAACTTGTAAACTATCCTCTATTAAAAGCTTCGTACATCTTTTACAAATAAGGTTCAAACTAGGGTGCAAAACATTACTCTAAGACCACTAGACTACTTACAAGTCACAACCAAACTTTTTTGTCAAAATGTCTCGTCAGGGACTTTGGATAGAAACTCGACAGAATTAAGCTTCGATTCGCTAAAACAGAATTTAGGTTTTAAAGAAAAATGTCACTGAAAATGCAAAATCATATATATACGCTTAAACATGATTAAGTACGTCTATGTATGTGATGATGATTACCGTCACTGAAGCAAATGACGGAAGTGATGGTGGCGATTAGGAGAACGAAGAGAAACGAGAGGCTGCCTCCTTTCATTGTGGACGACCAAAGTAAAGAGAAGAGACTAGAAAGTGATATTTAGTAAATTATGGGAAATTGGGAGAGGAGCCAGCAATAGCTTATATGGAAGTCTAACTTGGAAAATACCTCTAGATTTTACTACAATTTACGGATTTATGCCACTGATGTGATTCACGTATCCACGTGGGGCCGTGACTCACTCTTTTGGGGTTTAGCTAAGATTTCAGAAGATCGATCAGAGAGGGTTATTCCTGGAAACTCCTTTCTTTTCTCAATGATTTTGTCTGCCGTCTGATTATTATCATCCTTAAACCAAAAACAAATTATAAGGCCAGTAGTACAAAACACCTTTTGGACATACCAAATTATGTTTATAAATATGGCTTTAATAGTTAACATATATATTAATGACAAATTTCGACGTTGTTAGTTGTTACTATGCATACATTTGCATTTAGTGCTTGTTAATGTTAACGCCGAATCTCCTTTTATTTTTGAAACTTATACTGCTAGTATTTCTTTTGCATGATCGTAGACAAAATAAAACATTAGACAACTTTTGCATGTTATATGTGTTAATTAAAAGAGCATTAACAAAAGTTTGTGTTGATCATATATCCACATGCATGGTCAATGTATCAACACAAATGCCAACTCATGGAGACATTTGATCTCATATCTCATTATCTGTCTTTATACCTACACAATACTATTTGATCTGCTAATTATTCTAGTATTAATCGTAAATCATTACTTGGAACTAGTCTTGAGAATATTTTCTTAGTAGAATTGCAATGAGTGAAAAGGGTAGTTTGTTGATTTAGTCATTTGGTCGAGATACATAATGTATGCGGTGGAGTTGCTACGGGGAGGATCGTGTGAGCTTTCTTTGTCACTAAAGTTATACGAAGCTGTTGGATCTCACTTTTTTAGATTTGCGTGTAATTTATTCGATTTATTTTATTTGACAACATTTGATAGTTATTGTCTTTGTTCAGGCTTTGTGTTTTTTTACCATTGTTCGGCTAAAATCTGGACGTGGCCTTAGCATTGCTTTTGTTCTTATATTTTCTGAAAGGCTTTGCCAATTAGCTCTTTCGTCTTTTAGCTTGAGTTAAACTCAAAACAGTATAACTAAAATAATACATGTTTTTCTTTGTCGGCTTGATATAATATACTCTACAGTTCCGCTATATGTTTTTTTTCTTTGTCGGCATCTCCCTAATATATGCTTAAAATAGATCCTGTATATCGTTATTTAAAAATTTAGCCTTGTTTTGATTTAGAATCGTGGAATAATTGAATCTTAGAGGGCTTTCAATTTTATTAGATTATAATTGTGGTAACTATTTTTTTTTCAAAAGTCAAATATACTTCTTTTCATTATTCACGGCTTCTCGCAACGAAGCCGAACTTAGGTAATTTTGTGAGTTAATACAGAACATACAAAATTTTGGAAAACCTACTCAATTACTATGATCGCCAAAATAGTATTATACATTTTCGTCTACTTTAGAAAAAGTTTATTCTTTACAGGTGACCATAATACTCTGTTACTCTTGGTCAAAAACACAAAAAATATAAACTATATTTGCCCAATATTTCTTAATGCATATAAAATAATCTCATGAGCAGTGAGTATAGAGACAAGAAGGGTAAATGAGAGAAGAAGAGGAACGTGGGTGGGGTCTTTTTGAAAAGGAGACGGCAGAAATTAGAGAAACAGAGCGCTTAAGCTACCGTCGTGCCACTGTCTCTCATCACCCTTCTCTTACATGCAACACTTCTTTTACTATCTCACGGGCCCATGACCCGACTTACACCACTTATAACAAAGCAGACACAATTTATGGATCATATATTATATCATTCAATGACAAATTCTTATAGATAAATATCATTTATCGTATACTATATGATAAGAAGATGCAAGTGTGCATTAATCCATTAAGAAGGTTAAGAGTGTGGGCATGTGAGTGTGGAGAGTCTTCTGCTTATTTCCGGTTGCGGCTAACGTCCCACTTGACTCTGTCAATTGACGTCAACTTCTCAGGCACTGACGGAGGAAAACCTGTCTTCCATCCATATTTAACGGCGGCTTAAACGGCTCTCGTGTCATGTGGCCTTCCCATGAACATCCAAAATCAGGTTCGTCATCATGTCCAATTTTTTTGAACCACGTGCCAACACACAAGGAGCCGATACAGTCTTCTTAACAAAATCCAAGACTGAAAGAAAGTTCAGAAAACTAATCATATGACAAATTAATGATCCTCCATTTTTTTTGGTTGCTCTTTTATTAATGAGCTACTAGTTTTCCAAGAAACCAAAAAGAAAAGAAGAATGAGGTTATTCAGTCATATTGGCTAAGTTCTCATCATATATATAGACGAATTAACTCATAGACAAGTTGATATAGTCAAAAGGGTTGGAATTTTCACTTAAAGTAAAAACTAAAGGGTTGATTGATTAAAATTGTGATGGTAAGCTATTGTTGTTAAGAATTTAACTACAAAAGCATGTTACCTAAGAAAATAAATTAGGATCTTGATTAATTATCCATTGCATCATCTCATGAAGTATCTTCAAGAACTCTCAATCTCTCATATATTTCAAAAAAATATATATATTTACATGTGGTATATCACTATCAAACTACTAACAATATTAGCTGGGAACTTAAAAAGCATTAATAGAAGACAAGGAAGATAAGCTCATCAATATTTTTAGGACCCTCGTGTGAATGTGACTCACATGGGAATGCCTTCACTCTCTTTCCCTCCATGCCTATCCTTTTCTAGATACACTTCTCCACTTTGATCTCATAAATTTCAAAATTACTATAATTAATAGGCCATTATAATATGTAAATTATAATTTTCGTGTTTGTGTTTAAATGATGTAAGCTTAAGGAGTAATTAGAGATGACTTCTTAAATCATCTGATTTAATGCTTTTTATAGCTAATGTGAAAAATTGATTGTGTGCGGAGAAATTGAAATTGATAGATACAAAAGAGACTCGTTTTATAGCAGTTTGAGTGAAATAAAAAGACTTTGGGTATGGGCTTGGGCTTGGATTTCATTTTGGGTCCATCAAATTTTTCATCAACTAACCTATAAAAGGAAAAGTGAGCTTAACTCTTTTCTATAATTTCCCTAAACCCTGACACATGATATATTAGAGATAAGGGTAAATTTTCCTCTTTGTTCTTCGGTTGTTTCTTTTTGTCTCTCTGTTCCTGAGCGACTGAGCATATATATTTATTGTGATTTTGTTTCTCACTTCACATATACGCACTCTGCAGATATATGGTAATGAAATTGTTTCTCGTGCATTAAAAACATATCTATTCTCTCTTACTTATTATCTTCATCTCTTTCTAATACGTGGAATCCTCTCTTACTTATTATCTTTATGTCTCTGATTTGTGTTTTCTTGAGTTTTTTTTAATGATTTTGATGATTTTAGAGAAGTTCATATATTTTTGTAAAATCCATTCAAATTTCACCTTAAACTATGAGATTTAGATTTCTGTATTTTTAACTAAGGAAATCCTCTCAAATCTTCCAAAATCATTAAAATTCAAATCCACAAATTATGGATTTTGAAATCATTAGTTCAATAACACTGAATTTCATGAAACTTTTTAAAATCATTATAATATAGGATTTATAAATTCTACACAAATCTCTTAAAATTCCACTTTCAATACATCCCCTAAATTCTCTATTTAATTTCCAATTTTCTAGTATCTAATTCCTATTTTTTATTGGACAAAGTATGTATGCATAATGAAGATTTTCATATCTAGTACTTTTCTCCGATTGTTGGATTTTCTAAATGTATTTCTAATTGTTGGAACTTTCTTGTCACTAATTTTTTTTGATACTTGTGACAGAGACGTGGCTCAACATTACGCGAACGAAAACGTTGACACTAGATACACTAAGATATACGTGGGAGGTCTGCCTTGGGAAACAAGAAACGAAGGTTTGAGAAGTTACTTCGAACAATTTGGAGATATTATACATGTTAATATGGTTTGCGATAGAGAAACGGGACGATCAGAGGGTTATGGTTTTGTCACGTTTAGAGATGCTGAATCTGCAACGAGAGCTTGCCAGAATCCAAAACCGGTCATAGACGGACGAGAGGCCAAGTGCAATCTTGCTTATATTGGTGGTAGGGTTAACAATAACCAAAACGCCCAACAACAACAAGTACTACCTATGTACCCAACTGGGACCAGTTTCCACCACCCCAATATCATACCTACACACCTTATGGTTATTGGACACCCCATGGCCCTTACTACGTGAACCAACCTGGTCCTTACTACTTGAACCAACCTGGCTTTTGACTTATGAGCCATCTCTTTCGCTGTTGTCTGAGACACTACTTGTTGTTCTATTTTCTGATTTCAGGCTGTTTAGTCTGCATGATTCTAATCTAATTATGTTTACTTTCTTATATACATTGCATCTCTTCTGTTCCAAACAGAGAACAAGAATCTAATTTTTCAAGCCCTGTTTATTCTAGAATGTTTCTAAATTTTGCCTTATAAGCATTTATATAGACATTGGCATAGTAAATAGTAAATACTGTGGATTCTTTTGGCTTTTGAATGTGAACTTGACTTTTTAAAGTGTTGAATTCTGAGACAGCCCAACCTTTTTTGAAGCTTCTTTCACACTTAAATCATTTTCAACCTCATAAAAAAACCTACAAGATCTATTAAAATATAAAAATCAAAATCTACAGATTTATCATCTTTATGATCAACAATGGGAAACTGTCTAAAGCCTCTCAAAGAACAACCTCCTTCAGCTTCTCCCAAGCCTCTCACCATCCCTTCAAGTTCAGGTACATCTCCGTTTTCAAATGCACTTTCTACTTTTGTTTACATATATAATAATATCTTAATACGTCTTATAAATGTAAAAAGTGGAGCCAGTAAAGGAGAATTTGAAAGAGTTTAGATTTGCCGAATTGAACAAGGCAACAAAGAGATTCAGAAAATACATGGTCATAAAAGGTAATGATAATGGGTTTACTCGAACATTCTACGAAGGCTGCATCAATGAGACAACCTTTGCTCCATCAAGAACTGGAATCACTGTTTCTGTCATGGAATGTTATCAAGATAATTCGCAGACTCTACAAGACTGGAAGGTAACCAAAATCTTACGCAACTACTATTTCTATCTCTTTGATCTTATTTATGTATGTTTTGTTTAGTTACTTATGCATCTGATGGGTACAAAAACTATTGAGTTGCAGGAAGAAGTGAAGTCTCTTGGACGTATTTCTCATCCCAATTTAGTCAAACTTTTAGGCTATTGTTGTGAAGAAAACAAATCATTCTTAGTTTTCGAATACTTGCATAAAGGAAGTTTGAACCGTTACATTTTCGGAAGTTAAGATCTCTTCTAATCAATGGGTCCATTTATAAAATCAGTATACTCAATATTGCCTTACAGTTTCATGTTTTCTCAACAGAAGAAGAAGAAGCATTACCGTGGGAAACACGGGTCAAGATAGCCATAGGAGCAGCTCAAAGTATTGCATTTCTACATTGGGTCAAGAACAGCGCGCTATATCGAGAACTCAGAATGTATAACATTTTGCTTGACGAGGTAAATGACTTTAGAACACTCTTCTTGCTGTTCTTATTGTTTATAACCTTACAATAATGCCTGAACTTATAAATTTCATCAGCACTACAACACAAAATTGTTCTATCTTGGATCAAAGAAACTATGTTTGTTAGAAGAAAGCGTGACGACTGCATTCATAGGAAGAACTGTATATATACCTCCTGAATATGTAATCTCAGGTACACCAAAATCTTAAGTTTTGTTAACGAACACTCTAATTAATCTTTCGTGGTTCGATGTTTAAGACAGTTGTGTAATGTTCTTAGGTCATTTGGGAACGAAGAGTGATGTGTATACATTTGGTGTGATATTGTTAGAGATTTTAACTGGTTTGAAAGCTTCAGATGGTAAAAAGAATGAGAACATGCAAAGCTTACATGTATGGACTAAACCTTTCTTGTCTGATCAATCTAAAATCCGGGAAATCATCGATCCTCGACTTGGGAACGATTATCCTGTGAATGCAGCGACACAAATGGGAAAACTCATCAAAAGATGCATCAAGTTGGACACAAGGAAACGACCATCGATGCAACAAGTCTTTGATGGTTTGAATGATATTGCAGAGATTAAAGATTAATGTGTAAGAGTTAATGAGATTTGAAGCTGAACAAGTTTGGAATAAAAGTTTGAAACAAAGAAGATAAAATCTCCTTCTATGTCGCATCAACTCTTTTCTTTCATTCTATAAATGAGTCCTAGAAAAATTTCCACAAACTTGCCTTATATGGATACAGACATACCCAAACTTGCCTTCTATGTCTTTTGCTTTGTTTTGCCTGAATGAGAAATTGAAAATTTCAAAGGGTTGAATTCTGAGGCCAGTCTAAACCTATTTTTTAGTAGCTTCTTTAATAAGTTACAAACTCTTATTAAAACCCTATAAAGATTTGTTAAAATCTTGAAGCCAGAAATCTACATATCTTTCTAATCATCTTCTTCTTTCCTTCAATGGGAAACTGTCTAAAGCATTTCAAACAACAACTTCCTTCAATTGCTCCCAAGCCTCTCATTATCCCTCCAATATTTTCAGGTATATCTCTGTTTTTGAAAGCACTATACTTTTTGTTTACGAATAATGTCTAAATACATTGTTCGATTTATACGTATATATGAAAAGTGGAGCCAGAAAACGAGAATCTGAGAGTCTTCAGATTCGCGGATTGAAGAAAGCGACAAAGAAATTCAGACAAGACAGGGTCGTAGAATGCGAGGATTACTCTGTTCGAAAATTCTACAAGGGCTACATAGATGAAACCACATTTGCACCATCAAGAGCTGGAACCGGAATCGCTGTTTCTGTCATGGAATGTGATAGTTCACGCTCTTTACAAGACTGGATGGTAAGCAAAGTCTGTTCATTTTTACGCAATATTGATACCTATCTCTTATTCCTTGTTAGTCTTGTGTACTTATCTGATGGGTACAAAAACTATGAGTTGCAGGCAGTAGTGAGGTCTCTTGGACAGTTGTCTCATCAGAATTTGGTCAATTTCTTGGGTTACTGTTGTGAAGACAACAAACCATTCTTCTTGGTATTTGAATACTCGCACAAAGGAAGTTTGGACAGTCACATTTTCGGAAGTTAAGATCTTTTCTAGCTAATGGGTCCATTCTAAGATATAGACAACTATTGCATTACCTATAGTTTTACGTTTCCCTCAACAGAAGAAGAAGAGGCATTGCCATGGGAAATACGGGTTAAGATAGCCATTGGAACAGCTCAAGGTCTCGCGTTTCTTCACTCGATCAAGAACAGCCCCCTAAACCGAGAACTCAGGATGCATAACATTATGCTTGACGAGGTGGTAATTGTTTTATTTCCATCCTTCTTCTCTCTTTTTGTTTATGATCTTAGAAATTAATATCTAAGTTTGGATTTCATCAGCAATACAATGCAAAAACTGTTCTATCTCGAACCAACCAAACGAAGCTTGGTAGATGAAGGTCTCAAGAGGGGAAGATTTACATACCTATCTCCTGAATGGGGATCGTTAGGTACACGAAAGCATTAACTTTCGTTTTACAAATTCTGAAAAATCTTTCGTTGTTCAACGTTAAGACAATTGTGTAATGTATGTGTTAGGTATTTTGGATATGACGACCGATGTTTACATTTTTGGTATGATCTTGCTTGAACTTTTAATGGGTTCCAAGGATAGAAAAAAGATTAAGGAAGAGCAAGGCTTAGTAGATTACTGGACCTCATCTTTCTTGCCAGATAATTATAAGATTGAGGAAATAATCGATCCCCGACTTGGGAGCGATTATTCTGCGAATGCGGCGACACAGATGGGCACACTCATCAACCGATGCACAGCGCATAATACAAAGAAACGGCCATTGATGCAACAAGTATTGGATGGTCTTAATCATATTGCAGAGATTAAGGACTAATGTGTAGAGAGGTACTAATACTTGACACTGAAAAAGATATTGTAATAACACAAAATACCAGTGTCGGGGTTAATTATATAGCAGATTTTCTGTAACTGGGTAGCCAAAAAGAACTAAAATATAATCTGTCATTGTAAACTATGACAAAGAGAGTACAAAACTGGAGACTGAGATTTTGGAAAAAGTTAAAGACTCTTACATGTTTTGCTGGGATATAACATAAGCTATCGACGATATTAAGATCACGAGTATTGCAACGAGAATGTGTTTGAACCTAAGAGCTCCAACATCTAATCTCCTTACACTTCCAATATCTGATTTTGAACCTGTTTCTTCCTCCTACAAAAAGGTGACCACGGTTACTAACGTCAAGCTTAGATTCATAATATTCGATTGTTGGACTAAAGCTTAATGGTATAACTCACTTAGATGCCAGCAAAAGATCAGATTTTTTGTAAGGTAGAATTATGTTACCTCTGGATTAGTTAATGAAATGAAGGTGGCTTGAAGTCTACTTCCTTGATGGCAAGAAGAAGCATTCTGGTCCGACTTTGGTGAAACTTCACTTCCATTGCCACTTTCCATATAACCAGTTTTTCCAACCTTTTTCAACTTCACCATCAACACACAATTCTCTCTTGACAGGTTAGTTATCTGCAAATAAGTCACTATATCTAAGAATCCACTGTGATGATGATGAAGCTACAAGGACATGAACTAACAGCGAACTGGGGTTTTACGAATATGGTAATACCTGTTTATGAAGTCGTTCTCGTTCAGCAGCTAGTTGCATGACCAGTTTTTTCATGATCTTGTTATGTACCCCGATATCTTTGGCGGTTCGCAATTTTCTTTCTTCTGCTTGCTGTAAATATTTCTCCCCTTCTTTCAATCTACCCTTAAAGAATTTCAGTTCTTCGTTGACCTCTGCGTTAGACTCAGATACCATGATCAACTTCTCTTCGGTAATGTCGGCCCTGTTTTCAGCCTTCAAAACTTTTGATTTTAGATCCTCGATCACATCCTCCATATCAGAAACAGTAGAATATAACAAGTTCTGCTTTTCTTTACTTGCTTCAACAGCTGCAACTGCATGTTCTAGTTGTAGATCTGAGTCCCTCAAGTGTTTCTCAAGCGATGCTAACTTATGTATAGTGAAGCCCTTGTCTCTGAAATTCCCCAACTCGTCTTGAAGCTCCTTTTTGCTTTCTTCTAGGATTTTGCACTTGGATTCTGTTTCCTCAGCCCTTGCTTCAGTTTTGGCTAATTTATCTTTCAGTTCCTCGTTGATACGTTCAAGATCTGTTATCAGAGCACCAGAAGTAGCATCCGCATCTTCTGTTTGAATCCCATATTCATTCAGTTGTTCTTCAAGGGAGCTAACTTTCTCACTTAATGTGGAATTCTCAGTGTTCAACAAAATCAATTTTTCTTCAGCCTCTTGCAAACTCTCTTTTAAGCCTTCTGTTTGTGCCACAAGAAAGTCAGCAAGTCTTGCATTGCTGCTATCAAGCTTGTGCAAGGCGCATTCCTTAGCTTCTAAACGTTCCTTTGAATCAACAAGCTTAGACTTCAAGTTGTCTTCCCGCTTAAAAGAGCCACTTAGATTGAACTGAAGAATCTGGAGTTTTCCAGACATCTCCTTTGACGTTCCCTTAAAGACTTCAGCAGCATTATCTGCCTCAAGCCACCTGGAGAACGCATCTTCGGTTACTTCTTCCATGTAGACAACATCCTGCTCAGAAGAATACAGTTTCATCTCTAGTTCTCGTTCAGTATTTCTTGATTCACTTAGTTTCTTCTCAAGTTCCATCTCCTTAGCCAAAGATTTCTCAAGCATCCTTAAAACATTCCTTTGCTGATCAGCAGTCTGCATATTGATCTTAGCGCTCAGATCACCAAACTCACCATCGTTTTGAGACACTGAAGTTTGCCCTCCAGACCCTGCAAAAACAAAGTTATATAGTATTCATTAAAGCCTGAAATTTTTCTCACCAAGTGATCATCACAACAAGGTTAAAAAGAAAGCTAGATTGGTCACTTACAGCTTCCTTGTTCATCCAAACCAGAAGATAACCTCTGAAAGTTAGAAGATTGCTTCTTCATTTCCACTACTTGTTCCATTAACTGACCCAAAGATTGTTCAGTATCATTCAACTTCCCTTCCAAATCCAAGAAAGCTTCTCCATCATGTTGAAACGGAGATATCATGACACGGGCGCTTTGAATCTCGTTCTGGAGAAAACCAAGAAGCGATTCAAGTTCTTTCACCTCTGAATTGAGAATTGAAGACAAGAGATCAAACTCCAATGCCTTCTCAGCAGAATCATCATCATCATCAACATTACTCGAAGGCTCTTCTTCATCTTCTTCTTTCTTAGAAACAAAAGACTCAAAATCATTTTCCCTCGTGCCGAGTTGCATAGTAAGAAGACTAAGATTGACCAATTTCTCAGAGACAAAAGCAAAATCCAATTCAACTTTTGTCAAAACTTCGCCTGCACTTGAAAGTTGAGGATTCATAACTTGCCCAGTAAGCGAGAGATCTTCAAAAAAGCTTTCTTTCGTTGAGCTTGGCTCAGGTACAAGGCTGTCGTTGTCATCGACAGAGACAGTTCTATCATGTTCCGTTTCTGTTTCCATCTTTCAATATAACTGCAACAGAGAAAGTATAATCACTTTTGTCAAGTAATTGAATTAAGAGATCGGAAACAATAGAGGTTCTGCTAAATCACAAGAACTTTTCGATTCCTGAGGAAATCTAGGTAAAAGTTCCGATTTTTTACTTGATTCCGATCGAGATTGAAGCAAAATGAATGAAAAGGAGAAAACTTACAGTTAGAAACGAACGACACGACGATTAAGATCAAAGACGCTTCCTTTAGAAGGAAATGATCGAGAGATACAGAGATCGAGAAGAAGAAGAAGAAGAAGGACTCGGATTTGTAATTAAACGAATATTGTTTGACAGTAACTCTTTACTAATTTTTTAAGATGCTTTTATTAAAAAAAAACTCGAGTATCGAAAATACACGTCTCTGTTCTATATTTTGTTTGTTTCCAGATTTGGGACATGCGACTGTTACACCAAATAGACTTGACAACAACAACAACAACAACAACAACAACAACAACAACAACAACAACTAACTGAGAATATGAAAACTGAGATACCGCCTAAAAAGTAATTGAATTTATTTTAGTCAATTCTCAACTCTACATTTACAATACATAGCAGATTGCTATTCCAAAATCAGGATATCAAATGGGCTCTTGAATTCAGAATGTATTATCTACAAATTCTGTTTAAGAAACTCCTCTTTAAGTCTCTTGTGAAGGTAAATCCCATATGAGAAGGTTAAGCTAGCTCATGAGAAGCAATGCTTCACGAGTTCGGCCCAAAAGACTCAAAGCGGTTGCTGCTATGTGATGTCCAGTTAGCCCTGCAAGAGCAAGCTGCTCCCTAGGCGATGCTTCTTCTATGTAGCCATCCGGTAACACAATGGGTCTCCACTACACAATGTTAAGAGCAAAATTACAACTTAAAACCAAAAACAGGTGAGAACATGAGGTTTTGATTTGTCTCTCTACCTTGATATTCCCATCGAGCTGGCCATCGAGGGCTATGAACTGCGCCACATGAGAACCAAACCCTCCAACACAGCCTTCTTCGACAGTGATAAGGAATTTGTGGTTCTGACAAAGATCACGCACAAGCTTGATGTCTAGGGGTTTGCAAAATCTTGCATCAGCTACAGTCACGTTCAAACCGAGTTTCGAGAGAAGCGAGTGAGCATGAAGACAATTCTGAACCATCGCTCCATAACCAAGTAAAGCCACATCTTGACCTTCTACGAGAACTCTTCCTCTTCCGATCTACTCTAATATGATAAAGCAGTTCTTGTGTCACCACGGTCTGTTTTTGCAACCAAAAGATTTGAAGATTAGATTGGAACTTACTTCAATTGGTAATCCAGTGGGGACAAGATAATTCATGTTGACGATGGAGCCTCTAGGGAACCGGAAACATACTGGGCGGTCAGTGACATAAGCAGCAGTTGCAACCATATTTACAAGCTCATCCTCATCGGCTGGAGCCATGGCTATCATGTTTGGTAAGGATGACATGAAAGCTATGTCAAAAGCTCCACACTGCACTGGACCATCGGATCCAACAAGCCCTGCGCTTGTAATAACAAATCGCACCGCCTTTCTCTGCCGATCTACATCATGGACCACCTAAAGAAACCATCAAAGACACTAAGGCCATTTGCTTGTAATAAAAACCTTTTAGAACAATTTTATTTTGTGCTAGAGGAAAGTGAAACCTGGTCATAAGCTCTTTGTAAAAAAGCAGAGGGAATAATACAAAATGGCTTGAGACCTCCAGAAGAAAGACCAGCAGAGAATGTGACAGCATGCTGTTCAGCCATTCCGACATTGAAAAATCTGTCTGGAAATCTCTCCTGAAATGTAAGAAGTGACGGATCCATCTCCATTCCTGCATGAACTACAACAATATCTCTATCCTTTTCTGCCTCCATCACCAAAGCCTCAACAAAGCAATCACTGTAAGTGCGTCTGTCTGAGACAAAAAAAAAAACTACAAAGTCAAGATTTTGGATAAGCATATATTCTCAGAAAAAATAACATAACCAGACAGATATACCTTTGACCATGATGTTCTTTACGGTTTCTGCATCTCGGTTTCCCTCTGTGATCACGTGGACCAACACAGGACCCATTGAATCTAGAGAAGATACTTCTCGGAGAACACAAACTAGATCTTCAATGTTGTGTCCATCAACAGGACCAATGTAGTACAAACCAAGTTCTTCAAAGAGAGTTGATCCTGTTGGTCCAACCATACCGCGAGCATACTCATCGACTTTGGCTGCCCATTCATACATTCCCTTTCCAATTCTTTTCGTCATAGCCTGTCAAAATCCACACCAAATTGTTAAACACCAAATTTGGAGCTTCAAAATATTTAGTCAACATTAATTGTTAAACACCAAATTTCCAGCCTCATAATTGTAAGCAACTACAAAGTTTCAAAAAGAGAGTATGGAAAATGCATACTTTGGCTAATTCTCTAAATTTCCGGAAAACTTTGCTAGATTGGATTTTGCTCATGATGCTAGAAAGTGCGCTGATGGATGCCTTGGATCCCTCCTCCATATTTGGATGTAAAGAGTGACGGCTATCATTCAGTATAACAATCATATTAGAATCCAAGTAACCAGCATTGCTCATTGCCTCATATGCTTGACCAGCAGTTATTGTCACATTGTCGATCACAGCAACAACCCGGTCCCTCTTTCCTTTCATATCTCGAGCAACCGCTAATCCTAAGAAACAGAAATAAACGTTCAGCATACCATATCGATAATAGCATTAATTAGCTAAGTCTACTTCTTGTTTTACAAAAAAAGTAAAAAGCTAAAACTATAGGCAACTGGACTCTTTAAAAAGGGTGACGAAATTATTACCGAGCCCAGCAGAAATACTGTTGCAGCCATGCCCGGTTCCAAAGGAATCATATTCACTCTCCAAACGAGAAGTGACCCCAGAAATACCACTGTTTTGTCTCGATGGTATTGCAGACCAACGTCGTGTCAAGACCTTATGTGCATATGTCTACAAAAGACAAAAAAAATGCTGTTAACACCACAAGAAACTCATCAAACCCTTGTACCAAAACATAAGAAAATCTAATCATCAATCCCCTGAATTTGAAAACATAAGCTTACTTGTTCCACAGCATCCCACAATATATTGTCAACCGGGGCACGAAAAACATAATGCAGAGCAAGGGTAAGCTCTATTGCAGCAAAGCTAGGATTCATAGACTTTTGGGTCTTCTTCCATAATACAGAATGAAGCTCCGTACGGATTTCATCAGCTAATAACTTCAACTCCTACGAGAAGAAAAACCATCCCCATTAAACTCAAGCCCTTCAAGTTATCATTCAACTACATATGGGTTAAGAACATGAAGAAATCCACCTTAACACTCAAATTCTTCAACTGCAATGGAGTTTCAATGCTGTCTAGTATTGGCGTCTCAAATTTCTCATCGCAGTATCCATCAGTGTTTGGCAAAGAACATACCCGAGCTCGATTTGAATATTCCTAGATATCAAACGCATACATTAGGAGATTCCATCGATGGCAAAAAAAATCCAAAATCCGCAATTCATAAACGAGACCCAGATTGAAAGTTTGGCACTTTAGTGTTATTGGCATAAACGAGATTAAGAGAGATAAACAAAGACGGGTCCTTTACCTTGTGAGTGGAGCTTGGAGCTGAGAATAGGCTTTTTATGGAAACATCAAGTTTACATGGAAGCGAGGAGACAGTAATATCTGAGCTCAGATTAAAATTGCCGTAAAATCGAGCTGATATTCCGAATTGGTAACCAATCGAAGCCGAACCCATTAAGAGAAAAAAAGCCTCGAAAATCAATTACAACGGACGAGGAAGATGATATAATTCTGAAGAAGAAATGAAAAAATTACAAGAAATTCGAAACAAATGCCGCGAAAAACGCCCAAAATGTTGACATGTGGAGAATGGAGAAGCTTTAGCGAGAGAGAATCCAGAGCAATTGGTAAAGAGAGAAGAAGAAGAAGAAGAGGAAGAACATTTTTCATTCAGATATAAATTAAAGCCCATAAAGAACCCAATTAGATTTTAGTTGGGCCTAATCCATAATTCTGATTATTATTTTTTTGTTGTTTCACATCGACATGTTTATAATTACGATTTAAAAATTTATCGTTGAACTTAAAAATCATCAATATATAAAACAACAACTTTAAACAGATCAAAATCCAATGATGTTATTGCAAGATTGTTAGACGAGTATTATATATATATAAAATATAATGATTCAAAGAAGATCGTTGAATTGTTTGAATACGAGGTCGAGGTTGCATGTGGTTGAACCACATGAAGACAATAACTCATTCTTCATCTCAAGCTCCTTTTGTGGATCCAACTTTGAAACAATCAAGATTCTCGCAGTCTTTAATCGGCAAGATTTTGCCAAGATATATGTCGCCAGACCTTTCTCTTCTTCTGTTGGAAAATAAGTTCTCCACTTGAAAGTTTGGAGACTCGACAACAAACATTGAGGGACATCAATCATTTGCTTCCAACAAAACAATGTATCCATACTATCTCCTACAACGTTTGCCTTACGACGATCGAAGAAATTTACTATGAGCTCCAAGTCACGTAGTTTGGGAGAACCTTTGAGTAAACAGAATAGTAACTTGGACCAATATGTTTTACTTATGCGCAGAGCCGTGCCTCAAGACAAAAGAAAGAAACATTCACCTACGTCCTCAAATTTTTGAAAAAAACTTAGAAGCATATATTTTTACAAGATAACTTTAGTTTTATAGGTTTAATATTGACAGATCACTTACATTTACCTTTTTTTTTTTTTTTGCGAAATCACTTACAT
>Ga0041059_1001090_pt1 | contig 21635 bp, 18 predicted proteins | sample AraColnosormetaG_FD_56232 | JGI IMG/M metagenome (GOLD analysis project Ga0041059, IMG submission 56232) | Arabidopsis roots microbial communities from North Carolina, USA - Col MF nosort | ecosystem: Host-associated > Plants > Roots > Unclassified | place: USA: North Carolina | collected... | reverse complement strand
AAAGTTGGTAAGCTCTTAGCAAAATTTTTTTTTTTTTTTTTGCAAAAATTGTTGTTAGTCGGACATCTTTTAGCTAATTCAGCCATTTCTTGATTCAGGATTAGGACACCTGGTTGCCAAAAATGAGGATGAGTATGTTCAGCTATCTGTTGATCTAGCCTCTGATGTCACAGCTCTTTCTAAATTGAGAATGAGTCTCCGGGATCTAATGGCTGGATCTCCTGTTTGTAATGGTCCTTCCTTTGCTGTTGGTCTTGAATCCGCATATCGGAATATGTGGAAAAAGTACTGCAAAGGTGAAGTGCCGTCCTTAAGGCGAATGGAAATGCTGCAAAAAGAGGTCCATGATGATCCCTTAATCTCAAAAGACTTGGGACCATCAAGAGTCAGCGTTACTGGAGAAGCCACTCCGTCTCTCAAGGCCAATGGTTCTGCTCCTGTACCTTCCTCTTTACCAACCCAATCCCCGCAGCTCTCAAAGAGAATGGACTCCACTAGCTAGATAACCAGCAAATCGAGCTGCTGCGAAATGCCGGCAGAGAGTCTTGACCCATCTGGAAAAGGTGTGAAAGAAAGAGTCGATGAGCTTTTCCTGCTATTTACTTCCAAGACAATAGGAACTAGACTTTAGATTACTGCTTGTGTAGTAAAAAGAATAGTAAAACCAGCTCTTTCTTTTGTTGTATCTCTTTCTACTCTTAGTTTAGCTTTACATGATTCTTGGGAAGTCGTTAGGTGGTAGTGGATTTGGAGTTTTTCTTCTCATTTGAGAGATCAAGTTGTTGTGTATCGATTAGGGTTTTAAGGCTTTTTAGGATGTTTTCATGTGTTGGATTTTGACTCATATGATAGTAAATATAGTTATAGAAAGCTTTTCGGTGCCTTTACCTATTTCATAATATAATTATCTAAAACTCCTGCTTAAGCTTAATCCCATAGGTGAGACCCAATGAAAGACTTTTGACTTGTATGATTATGTTGCCAACTCCATATCTCTCTTTAATTAATTAATATGGAGAGAGTAAAAAGGCAAGCAACTAACTACTCTTCAATTCAACACTTCTTCTGCTCCATTGCTTCCACCAGAACCCTAAAGACCTTATAAAACCCAATCCCAAATCCCTTTGCTCATTCACCACCAAAGCATCCAACTTTCTTTGCTTCCTCTTTCAAAGCAACACAAAATATTAAATCTCAAGAAACAAAGTAAAGAAAAATGAAGAACGAATCTACCTTCATTGATGTCCCTGCAGAATCCAGCTCAGCCATGAAAGGCAAAGCTCCTCTAATCGGTGTAGCAAGAGACCACACTACTAGTGGCTCAGGTGGATACAACAGAGGACTCGCCATCTTTGACTTCCTCCTCCGTTTAGCTGCCATTGTTGCAGCTTTAGCTGCTGCCGCCACGATGGGAACAAGCGACGAGACTCTTCCCTTCTTCACACAGTTCTTACAGTTCGAAGCTAGCTACGACGATCTACCAACTTTCCAGTACGACTCATAGATGCTTGATTGATCAAACAGATGCTTGTGTTTTTCTTGAGAAACACGTCACCTAATTAGGTCATATTTTTTCTTCAGGTTCTTTGTGATTGCCATGGCCCTTGTAGGAGGATATCTCGTTCTGTCTCTTCCAATCTCCGTCGTCACAATCCTTCGCCCTCTCGCCACCGCCCCAAGACTCCTCTTGCTCGTTCTTGACACTGTATACACTCAAAACTCTTCAAATTATATTGCTTTAAAATAAAACTTTAGTATCAAGTAAAATACTAAGAATTGTGTTGGGAACAGGGGGTCCTGGCGTTGAACACGGCGGCTGCATCATCGGCGGCAGCAATATCATATCTAGCACACAGTGGTAACCAGAACACGAACTGGCTCCCCATTTGCCAACAGTTTGGAGACTTCTGTCAAAAATCCAGCGGAGCTGTTGTCTCTGCCTTTGTCTCCGTCGTATTCTTCACCATCCTCGTTGTCATCTCCGGCGTCGCTCTGAAAAGACACTAATCAAAACCTTATATGTGTGTTCATCATTATTGTAAAATTTATGTCACCATTGTGTAATTATTACTCATCCATGGCCTTGTGAATTGTGTTGTATTAATCTTTTTAAAAAGGAAAATGAAAGTGTGATTGTAGCTCTGCTTTTCTGGAAAAAAATTGAAATGAGTTTCTCAATTTTTTGTCCACCAAAGCCTATGAGATTATAAATGTCTCCTATATTTGTCTCTACGAAAATACCCGGTAATGATAATGTTACAGTGAGTAGCAGAGAAATATCTTACGTGGTGTTATCTTAGTGGACGTTCACGGAGTTGTCGTTGGTCATAATGTTTCTGTCTTCCTTTTTTTGGTTTAAGGATAAACGAGCCTTCCTGGTGCCACGTCACCTTTTCGTCTTCTGCTACTTCGTCTTCTTCACTAAATGATTCAGTATTTTCTCCTCAATCTTCTCCATTTTCTCACCAAACCAAAATCGTGAAAGAATATTTTCCCGCTTCATGTAGATGGCAGCTAGACTACAACGACCTGGGCTTGTATCCTCAAGGTAAATCAAACTCACTACAATTTTCAGATCATTCCCAGAAATTTATTAGTGGAATTAATCAAATTTGGGGTTTTCTCCGTCGTCCATCTTCACCAGTGTTCAATTTTCGATTCCGTTTATACACTCGCTTAGCTCAATCATTAGAGTAGGTGCAGCTTAGTTTAAGTCAAACCCAGAAAAGGGAAACTTAGACGAATGATTCAATTTTGTACTTTGTTCACGGTAGATCATTCTTTTGATTTTAGTGGCTGCTTAATAACTGAATCTCGCCTTTTGTAGCTCTACTTCAAAACCATGTCTTCCAAGGATGTCCATTGTTACTTTCATATCCTGCAAAAGGACTGTACACTTGGAGTACTTATCAAATTGCTTGAGCAATCCGAGGAGCCAATTGTTTGTTAGATATGGTTTTCTGGAAAGGAGCAACAAGAAGAAATCACAGAGGCTGGTCTTGGCATCTGCTGAAGATGGAGTAGCTATTAATGGAAGTCCTCAGCCAAGATCTAGTAGTAATTTGGAGGACATGAGGACTAGTTTCACCGGATCATTACAAGACGAAAACAATTCTAATGGACTTAACCAGTCTTTGCATGATGCTGCTAGATCTATTGAATTGGCTGTTAAAGAGAAGATTACTCCGTCCAGATTTTCGTGGTTTCCTTCGACTTGGCTTGGTGCTGATAAATATGCATGGGTGAAGACTCTTTCGTATCAGGTCCGTATGTGCCTTTTAGCTGCACTCTCTTGTTTTACATTAGTTTGATGATTACAGTATTTCTCAGTTCAACTTACATTCATGATTTTACAGGCTTCTCTGTACTCCTTACTGCAAGCAGTAAATGAGATTTCATCTAGAGGCAATTACAGAGACGAGGATATTAATGTCTTTGTTCAAAGAAGGTACTGCACCAATTACTTATTGAATCTGGTATTTGACATGAACACAACTTTTCAATTCGTTTTTTTGTTACCTATAAGTTTATCTCAGCTACTTCCTTGTCTAAAGATTAGATTTCTGTAATGGTTAAATCTATCGATGCAATGTCTAAGTTGGCTTTCTGAGTCAGGCCATATCTTCCGGCTAAGCTATTCCTAATGAATCTCAGGATCACTATGTTAACTAGTGAACAGAAAGTTTCTAGCTTTTGCAAAGATTGTGTGAGATTTCCAGTGGTGTTGCTTTGTTTTAGTTCCTGCATATTTCCCTGAGGAATCTTCTTTCATCAATGATGGAAATCTTTCTGGAACTGGTCGTCGCTATCTAACACTTCAACCTTTGAGTTTTTATTTTTAACTATTTTGCTTATGTTCAATTTTTGGCATTATGCAGCTTATCACGCCAAGCTGCTCCCCTTGAGAATATGATGCGAGAGAATCTTTCTTCCAAGCATCCTAAAGCCTATGAATGGTTTTGGTCCGAGCAAGTTCCTTCCGTGGTGACATCTTTTGTGAATTATCTTGAGGGGGACCAACGTTTTGTTGCTGCCACTTCTGTGTATGTTTTCTTTTTCAAAACTCCTTCTTTTTGGTTTAATGCTTAGTCTCACCTTATTAGTAAATACTGTAAAACACGAGTTTGATTGTGAGGTTTTGAAAAAGTAATGATTCTTTATGGTTCCTCCAGCTATGCAAAAGGAAAGTCCGCAGCTGCAAGTAATGAGATTGAAGTGTCACTTCTCATGCTTGTACTCAATTGCATTGCAGCAATCACGAAAGTTGGCCCAGCAAAATTTTCCTGCCCACCCTTCTTCTCTATGATTCCAGATACAACTGGAAGATTGATGGAAAAACTTGTAGACTTCGTTCCACTCCCTCAAGCGTATCATTCAATCAAAAGCATAGGCCTACAAAGAGAATTTCTTACTCATTTTGGTCCTCGCGCAGCAGTGTGCAGAGTTAATGGTGACATTGATACAGATGAAGTTATTTTCTGGGTTGATCTTATACAGAAACAACTGCAGCGGGCTATAGATAGGGAGAAAATATGGTCAAAGTTAACAACATCCGAAAGTATAGAGGTAAGAACTGTCCAGAGGATACATTTAAACTGTTTATAGACTTTCTGTGCATTGGTCAAATTAGTTCTTTTTGATGTTTGAATATGAGCATAATAGCTTGTCTAGATTACTCACCTTATAAAGTGACTTTGACCATGAGAAAGTGGCACAAATTTAAGGGAGCCCTAGAGGATCTAGATAAAGTGAAGCTAGTAGAAGCAAAAACAAATAATGGGAGACTATAGTTTACGGAGTTACTTTTCCTAAAAAAACAGTGATTCCAAGTTTATCTCGGTTTTATTACCCTGCAAGATTTATTGTATACTTGTATATAAATCTTTTGAAGTTAATTGGCACCTGTCGGTGCCTTGCAGGTTTTGGAGAGAGATTTAGCAATTTTTGGATTCTTCATTGCTTTGGGCAGGAGCACACAGTCCATTTTAGCTGCAAATGGTTTTGATTCTCTGGAGAATCCTTTGGAAGACCTTGTTAGGTAATTGTCACTGTTTCACCCTATTCTCATTCCTATAAACTTTTGTAAGTTTGTGTTTGCTTGTCAAATTGTTGACCAATACTCATGAACTTTTAATATTCAGGCATCTTATTGGAGGCAGCGTCCTGTACTATCCTCAACTTTCAGCCATCAGTTCATACCAGCTGTATGTAGAGGTAGACATTAATCACATCATCAGTTGAAATTCCCTAAGGATTATATTGATGTCTTTTCATGGAAATTAATTGTGTAGGTTGTTTGCGAAGAACTAGAATGGATTCCTTTCTATCCAAACAATACTGGAACACAGCCACCAAACCAATCACATGGGCATAAGACCAAACCAGAAGGACCACCCAATTATGAAGTTATTCCCCAACTGTTGGATGTTTGTTCTTATTGGCTACAGAGTTTTATTAAATATAGTAAATGGCCAGAGAATCCATCTAATGTCAAGGCAGCAAAATTCTTATCTAAGGGGTATTTGACATAATGTTTAATTGTTTACTCAATATTTGGACAAGAAAGAACGTTTTTATTTATCCTGCTGATGGTCTTTCTTAATGTTCAGGCACAAGACTTTGGTTCGGTGTAAAGAAGAACTGGGGATATTAAAGTAAGATAACGGAACCTCTCTCTCTGATTTATACATTCTTGCCTGCAGTTGGAAAATCACTTTCCTACTTGATTGGTATACTCGACTAATAATTGTGATTGTCCCTGTGTGAAAAATACTTCCAAGCAAAATCCAAAGCATATGTCTTGGATATTTACAATTATGTCGTAGTTACAACAAATTGAGTGGAAAGCACCCTTAACGGCCATCTGCATTAACTTTACATTTGTGACATTCATGATTCTGGAACCTGCCTTTATCAGTTAATCCCAATCTAGCAGACTGTCTGCATTTGGATTACTTGTGATGCAGGATGGAAGTAACAAATACCTTCTTTTTTTTTTACAGGAATGCATCATCAATTGTTAGAGAGTCGAACTCATTTGACAAGGTTGGTCTTTTATGAAATTTTCTATTGGGAAGAACTGTTGTACTTCTTAGTTCTTACACTACTTGTATCCGATTCATGTTAAAGATTTTTGTCATATTGAAGACAATTTATATACTAACAGTACATAGTCCCCAGGCCCTAGAAAGTGTAGATGAGGCCCTCGTTAGACTGGAAAGCCTGCTACAGGAGTTGTATGTATCAAACTCATCGTCTGGAAAGGAACAAATAAAAGCCGCGTGCTCTGACCTAGAGAAAATACGGAAGCTTAAGAAAGAGGCTGAATTTCTGGAGGCAACTTTCAGAGCCAAAGCAGCTTCCTTGCAACAGGTTTTTTTTTTTCATTGTCACTTTTTGTTTTGATCCTGCTAGTTATAATTTATCTGAATGCTAGATGGACCAAAGCAAACCAATTGTATCCCTCTCTAAGCAGTGTAGCATCAGTCTCAGACTCTCAGTATAGGACAATAAAGTAATAATTGAGAGTGCATGTTTTGTTTTTAAATTTGTGTGGGAGACTATAACCTCATATGTTAAACTCAGGGAGGTGACAAAAATGATTCTCAAGAATCCTACGAGGTACAAAAACGGTATTTTAAAGGGAAAGACACAAAGAACGCAAATAGTTCTGAGGATCAAGGCAAAAGGTATGCTACCTATTGCTTAGTATTATTCATCTTCATGCTTGCCGTGTTAGTTTCATCTATATAAGGGTGACTACTCTTTTGTTCCACGCTGGTCACAATGATGTATTTGTTCCCTCTGCATTAGTATAAGTCGTGGATTCTGGGGATTCTTTGTACGGCCTTCAAGGAAGAAGCTTGATCCTGAGTTATCGGTAAGCTCCATTTTGTGATCCTATCTCAAGTATTCTGGCAACGGGCTTTGCAGTTGTAGTATCCTGAAATTTTCTGGTGACTCTTCTACGTAGCACTCTGTGTTTGTTCAGTCTGTTACTTAGCATATACTACTCTTTTGTTTTCATTTATGCATTTAAAATCCAGTCATTTCCAGTCTAGCACGGATAAAGGTTTCAGGAATTAGTTTCGCATATGCAGGGAGATGAATATATTGGGAAATCCAGTGGAAACTTACTTAGCATAGACTCGGAACCAATTGAGATCAGCCGATTCGAAATTCTAAGGAACGAGCTAATAGAACTCGAAAAGCGGGTCAAAAGAAGCACTGATCAGTCAGTAGATGAGGAGGTTAGTAACTGCTGCAAGATTTCTTAGCTGTCAAATTGCTAGTTTCAATAATGCACTCTTTTCATCGTAAGTTAAATAAAAAGCTCATACCGAAAAGGAAAAATGAAAATACTATTTATCATTTCAGTTGAGTTAACCATCATTTTAGTAAGTCAAACCCTGTATGATGAATAATCCCGCACTAGGATAATTATGTGTTGTGCTCTTAGCTCTGTTTTTTTCATGATTAAACTTCTCAACATGGTAGAAGATGACCAATCAACTCCCTTATAGTAATCCAAAATGTTGGGTCTTGCGTCTTTTGTTTCACCAGTACAAGCTTCCAAGTGTTTGTTCATATGTTACAGGAATTAATCTCTGAGGATACACCTCAATCAAGCAGTAGAACGGAAAGTGTTCAGTTGGTTCAGACTCCCAAGAAGGAAAACATGATGGAGAAAACTCTTCAAAAGCTAAGAGAAGCCACCACGGTATCAATATCTTCAACTAAAGACTACAACTATATGGCGTGTTTCTGTGCCATTGGGTCATTGTCTTTTCCTCTTGTCAGCTTTGTTAACATTTTTCCATTTACAGGACGTGTGGCAAGGTACTCAACTTCTTGCCATTGATTCAGCAGCTGCAGTGCAGCTACTTCGGAGGTCTCTGATTGGTGATGAATTAACAGGAAAAGAAAAGAAAGCCCTGCGCAGAACCATGACTGACCTGGCGTCAGTTATTCCCATCGGTATTCTAATGCTTCTTCCTGTAAGTCAAAAATAACCTTACAGATAAGTTTATTTTCACTTCTTTTTTTATTATACACTTTTTTCTGAATCACTCCAAGCTACATCTTCAATTAGTTGCTTTGCACAATCTTATGGCGCTAACCTCTGCTGTTTAACATTTCTCATTCACAGCTCCATTTTCTAATCTATGGGACTAATATATTTAGTATGCTATTCTGAACAGGTTACAGCGGTTGGTCACGCTGCCATGCTGGCTGGAATTCAGAGATATGTACCAGGCCTGGTACGCATTCCTTCTCTGTATATAGATTCGTCAGAATTCAAAAACTTCTCATTGAATCAGTTTTGATGATATTCTTCATTCAGATTCCTTCCACATACGGGTCCGAAAGGTTGAACCTATTGAGACAGCTTGAGAAAATCAAGGAACTGCAAACAAATGAAACCGAGAGCGAAGAAGGCGTAGAGGAAATAGCATTATGAGTAGAAGGAAGCAATATAGACTTGTACCTCTATTCACTTTGTTCGGTAATTCATTGCCAAAAGCTGCGCATAGAGAATCTCGTTCCATGTGTCCGGTACTCCGGGTAAGCACCAGTGACTGCAGTCTTGAGGAGCATCTTCAGGAGTTCCCGGTTCTCGATACCGCGAAGGATGAGCATCTTTCCTGAACTCGGTCAGATATGTAATGTTCAGAAACTTAACCTTACTATGTTCATATCTCATTTCTTGGATTGCTTGAGAAATATAATTGTTGTGGATAGGGTCAGGTTCCATTTTCTTCATATCAGTCTCTGGCTCTGTATCTGCATCACACAAACCACCCAAGTTCCATGTCCCATTCCTACAACACCCATAAAGGTCAAACCTGGGTCAAAGTTCTAAAGACTATGTCGTCTGATTCGTCCTCTTTTAATTGTTTCTGAAACAGACCTGTAGTGTACAGGAGAGAAGCTTCTGAAGAAGACATGACTCCTCTCAGAATCTAGTCTCTCTAAAACCCATGACTTCCATGTCTTTAAAGACTTCTCAAATCCCTCCATTACTCCCATCGTCTTGTTCAATTTCCCTCCCTCCTGAAAATAGCAACCCCTGCAACCACAACAACAACAACAGGAAGAAACCCGGTAAGACTCATCAAACACCTTTCTCTTGTTACCAGAATGTTGCATTCAACATGAAGATCTTACGCGATAAAGGTCTTGTCTTCGTTCCACCAATGCCCTGTATTGAAGACTAGAACATCAGAGCCGACCCATTTTTTGGACTGCCAGTTAAACTCATCGACTCTAACAGTCATTTTGACATCTACCGGTGAGTTCTCAGGAGGCCGACCAACCACAACCAGAAACGGTGTTCTATGATATTCAACGGTTAGGTTTTGTTCCGGAAATCGCATCGAAAGGAAACCCTTATGCTTGCTTATAGGGTTTCCATTAACTTCATATATCTCAGATTTATTAGACACTGCTTGTGAAAGCATACACAGAAGAGATTCCCATTGGTTTCTTCCGATAGAATCTCCGACGAACACAATCCTCCCATTCCGACTCCTCTCCAGAAAATCACTTGCGTTAAATCTGTAATCGTTTTCACAACAAGTAAACATATTTAACACATAGAGTAAAAGAAAATTGAATTTGATTGGCATTGGCGCAAAGTTCATAAATAAAGGTTTAAAGTTTCAACCCTTACGTCACAAAAGCAATTCAAAATTCAAGTGGGCAAATCTTTGTTTCTTTTTAATCAAACAAGATTAAAGTTAGTTTTTAGAACCAGTGATTGTAATAACTCTATAAGCTCTAATGGATCAATGTAATTGCCTGTAACCCTAACCCTGATGTTTGTTTTACTCAGAACCATACCTTCAGGTCCAAGCAAAATTACATAAGAATTACCGTGGAAGATCGCAGCCATGTGGTTGCCATCGCCATTGTCGAAAACCAGAATCTTTTCTTCCATTATTCAGACAACGAAAACCAGGATCCAGAAACCGACACTCTTCTCCATAATAAGAGGTTTCGTCCACATCACGGCGTCGACGAACCCATCTTCCGTATGAATAGTCGCATACGTCGTCGTTTCCTCTTTCCTTCGTTAGGGTTCGGGGCGACAATAAGAATCCGAAACAGAGATGAGGCTCGAAGCCGGCAAGATCAACGACGATAACAGAGAATATTAGGAAGGTGATGAGAAGAGAGATCCCAACAAATATATGTTTCTTGATTTTCAACGTTGAGAAGAAAGGAGACGAAGATAGAGAGAAAATCTCCTTCAGAGGATTTGATTCTTGATGATGATCCATGTATGTCGTATAGAAGAGACGTGAAAATGTGAATATGCTGCGATCTTCTTTTGCGAGAGAAAAGTCTTAATAAATATGTTTCTGTAGGGAAATAAATTCGTTAATAAATTAATTTATAGATCCATCATCAATTCATCCATGTGACAGACAAAAGTATTAATGCAAATGCATCCCACATAATTTTATTAACGTATAGTAATAGAAGTTTACTCCCATGTTCGTTTCTACTATATCTTTTAGATCGAGACGAGTTTTAATTTCCCAATATATTAAAGCTGTAGTATAGCAAACTAATTTCCTTATACATCAATTTGATGATTCTGAGTATCTAATCTAATGATAATAATCAATGCATTGTCCTAATCGTTATTCTATGATGAAAGATAGTTGATGAGAGATTTAAGTTGAATTTCTTCGCCTACCATATTAATATAGATAAGGAATAGCCCGCAGATATAGTGTATATAGATATAATTAATTAAATTGGACCGAACTTTTCGGGTATGGTCGAGTATCCATTACCACCACTCACAAGTAGCACATGCTGATTTGCTTTACAATTTCAATATTTTTAAAAATCCCTATTGGTGAATCATTATACTAAAGAGCATTAATGGGAATGACGAAACAACTATAAGAGTGAAGAAACAAACACTAAAAAGGCATATTAATATGAAAAGGTTCATACAAGTATGTGAAGACTTTACCTTCACAAGATGGCTTTGATTTAATTACGAGTCCGTGAACTTATATAAACAAGGGAACACTATCAAAAGTAATAAAATCTTCTCTTTTCTACATGGAAATGTTTCAAATGACAAAGGTAATTACTACACTCTGTATGATTTAATATCCGAAAACTCTTTAATTTGAAGAGCACTAAAGAAACCAAAGAACAGAGAGAAGAGGAGAAACAAGAATTAGAGAATTAAAAAAAAAACAAAAAAAAAATAGAGAATAAAGAAGACTAAAAGTCATGATTGTTTGTTTGTGTTTATGCTTGTGTTTGTGTTGCCGTTTTAGAATGTTTTAATCATATATAGAAACAGAAACTTGCGTTTGTGTTGCCACTTACCATTTACCAATACACTCATATATATGCAGAAACACGAAGACAAACATAAATGCATAGAAAGAATTGGGACCTAAACCCATTTTTGTCATAGCTTGTAAAAATGATTCATATTCCTTTTACACTGTCTTTGTAATGCAAAAACAAAATAGAGAATCAAAAGAAGAGTGTAAGTAACACAGCAACAAATAAAATGGTCCCTGGCTTTGGCTTTGGAAAAGAGATAAAAGGCGATGTAACACAACCTATATATTTACACACATGCTATATATGAATATGCTCTCTCTTCTTTAATCATTCGTAATTAGGCCCACACCTTTTCTTCTCGTAATCTCCTCACATGAATCTCTCAACAGTTCCCAATTCATCTTTCATCATCAAATACATGCTACATGTGTATAAGGTTTAGCCTAGGCCTAGCTCACCAATTTGGGGTACCTGCCCTCAAATGACTTTTGTGCTATAGAAAGCTTTCATTGGTTTTATTTTAGCCTTCAAATATCAACTACTATAAACCCACACTAATTCACATCTTTTGCATATACTTTTTTTTTCTGTTCTGACTCAAATGTACAATAGAAACAAAATCTCATCTTTTATTTTTATTTTCAAATTAGTTAAATACTAAATACATAACGAAGCTACTAATAATATTAATTCTTGTCCATTTTTTCTCTATGACAATTGGGCCAAGTATGGGCCCATAATCTAAATTCTAAAGTTAAAAATCTAGAAAGTTGTCACTTCTTTTTGAATGTCAGTCATCAACCTCGTCCATCTCCTACCTGCTCCAATGCTTCCCCAGCAAATGATATATTCTGTTTCACAATTCCAACACGCAATTTTATTATTTTTATTATCATCAAAAACAAATTGTACACCGAATTGTATAGAATAATATGAAAAATAAAACTATCTTTAGTATTCACTTTATTTCATTAATTTAAGTATACAAATATATAATTCTAAGCATTTCAAATTATATCTGAACATTACAAAACATGGTAATAAATTCAAAACTTATGTCATTGATAAGTTTGTAATGCTTTTAGTCAGTTTTGCTTTCCAGCTTATTAGTCAATAATTTGGTTTCACAAAAAAAACTGACGGTGCCTAACAAATTAGAATAGTAAAACCAAAATAGAGACTGTTTTCACAGGAAACTATATACTTACGGCTGATATTAATTAATGAACAAAAGGAGGCTACAGAGACAAAAGAGTAAACAAAACAAATCAAAGTAATCAAATAAAAACCAAATTGGCCATGTGGTTTTACAGTCAAGTGTATAGTATTATTCTCTCTGATTCCTCCTTTATATAATTTATTAAACATAAAAATCTCTTTCAGGTCTATTTTAAAATTACTAATTTTCATCTGTCTCGTCTCGAGAAACAGCCACGACATCTGTTTAATAATTATATCATACGTAAGCAAAAATTTGAATCTGACAAAAATGTAAAAAAAAAAAATATTTACCATGGGATGAGGAGTTGAGTAATAGTAAATGTGTTGGTCATTATAGACATCAGGACGCGGTGGTGGCTCGACGGCATCACCATGACATTCGAGGTTCACGCCAAAAAGCCTCACCGTCCTCGAGCTACCTGCGACCACCGGTGGTATCGACTGAGCATGATCAACGACGGCGCCTACAATTTTTTTCCACCGTCAAGACACGTGCGCATCTTTTAGTTAAATTGTTTTTTTAACATAGAATTAAAAGGAAGAAATAAAGGGCACGTTAGTCTAAGTGGATTGGACGGTTCTCCTCACGCGCATGTAACGGATTAGTTACAACTTGGAGAAGATTATTTGAAATTGTCGGGTCCAAAATTAAATAATAAGAATGACAAAAATAAAAGACAAAATGTTATTTCATGTTGTTATTTTATATACATTACACACGCAACTAAAATAATTGTCATATAGTTTTAGATAACTCATTTGCTTTTTATAAGAAAGATATTCCACCAGCTAACTAAAATGGTTGAGCTTTCCAAGTGCTTGCCCTAACCTTTAAAAATTCTCATATTTTGTTTATAAAACCAAATAAAGATGAATGTTCTTGTTTACTACCATATAAAGTAGGCAGATAATCTAAAATACCATGCATAAAATATTAATCTCTATTACTTTTTTTAAGAGAACATGTAAATATGCAATACAAATTACGAATCATCTATTTTTATGAAAAAGACAAATCTTAAAAGAGAACAGAGAGGAGTATAAATCTGACATATAGATAAGAGAGAAAGAAAAAACAAAAGAGGAAATAAAGGGTTTGAATTTACCATAGTGTGAATACTCTTGGTGAATATTAGGGTAAGTAGTTGACGCGTGTACTTGACGATAAGGTGTAGTCAAGCCGCTCCAATACGCCGTCGTATTAACTAGAGCTTCTTGAGACACAACGGAGACAGCGGGAGAGGAAGAAGCTTCACCGCGTCTCCGCCAGCCAATGAAGAGTCTATGGAGATCAAAACGGTGACGTTGAAAGAAAACAACGTCGCCTGCGTCGAGGTGTTTGTCTTTGACGTACCTGCTCCATCCTTTGGTCAACACGTAGCTTTGGCTACTGTTCCAATAAGAGTATCTGAATTTCCAACACTTGCCTGACTCATCCTCGAAGCTAAGAAGCATCCCTTTCTCCGTCGTCGCCACGTCATCTCCGCTGCCGCCATTATTATTATTATTATTGAGAGGGAAGTATTTCTCGGCGTGTTGTTTTGGTATGACTAAGCGGTTTAGCTTTCCGACGTCGCTTGGTGTGAGTGATTTCTCGAACAAAGACTCTCGTTGTGCTATAGCTACGTCGTTTTGGTGGTGATGATGCAACGAGAGAGTGTTGTGGTAATGGTTGACTGACATCTTTTTTTTTGGTTTCTTGGAGTGAGAGAGAGAGAGAGGATTTGCAGGTGTTGGTTTGGTGGTGAAAGAGAGATGGGTAATGGTACTAATATAGTATTATACAAAGGAGAGAGACAGAGAGTGAAAAAAATTGAAAATGGTTAAATTGATGTGAAAACTGTGGGAACTATTTGATGAGGAGAGGACGACACGATACCGATAGTACTTTTAAGGTTTTGCGTGATGATATTTCCTTTCAATCATTATTTTTATTTTTTTCTCTTCTTTTCTATATTGTTGTTGCAGTCCATAATCCATATATATTTAAAAATGTGGTATTGTTTTTTTTTTTCTCGTCTGATAAAATCTTGTCCTAAACGGCATTGGATCCACGAGTGTTCTATAGTTATAGTGTAAAAAAAGAGTAAGCCACACAAAACGCCGCGACGTAACCCTTTAATTAAAGTTGAAAAGGTTTTGATCATGTAGAAGAAGAATATGTAATTATTTATATATTAGTAAAATTTGATGTCTTGGAATGTTATAAGTTCAACATATGTTATTTCAGCATTGCCGGAACTAAATTCGAAATCCTCCGGAGAAAAGATGATTTGTGTTTTCTTAATTAAAAAAGTTTCAGTATTCACCGGATATGACGTATTGATTAGCAAGATTCTATAGACTGTCAAAGCAGATAAACCTTACATATCAAGCAGCCATAAATATGTGGATTGCGTAAGTCAAACAATCCTTTATCATGGACTCATGTGGTTTGCAATTACTTGATCAGATCCTCATTGGTTTCTGAAGGATTAAATTTCTCTCATAAATGGTTATTTGATCATTTACTCTTGTATGAATTTTCAGCTGAGAATCTTACTAACTGCCATTAATTTATTTGCAAGACAAAGATAGTCGTTTTGTTTTTCTCAACCATTTGGTTCGTGGAATTGATGTGTCAGTATCTTTTGTCTATAAACGTAAAAATAATCTTTTGACAATTAAATTTTGTTAAAGTAGGATAAGAAATTAACTAGAGATAACACCTTCCTATGATATTTAGTTTGTAAATGAATCTATGAGAAATTGAAAACGAAAACAAAAACAAAAAGAGAAGGTAATGAAGAAATAATGAAGGATTAAAGATCAAACGGTTGAGAAGTGAGGTGGTACATATTACGCAAAAGTAAGAAGGTACAGAGGATACTTATCCCTGACGCAAGTGAGAAGCTCAAGTTGTGTAGCATGTGCTTTGCCTTTCCGACACACCATCGCATGCATCTTCACTTCTACTTCATACCATCCCTTATGTTCCTCTCTCTCTTTCTCTTTCTCTTTATCTACATTTTATTCTCTCTTTTTCTTTTCCTAATCATTTTATAATCGAGAGGGATAAAGACTTCAAGATTTATTTGTGAAATCGACTTGACCTTTTGGCACTCTTTCTCTTTTTTTCCTTTACAATATTGAACAACGTAACCATCCTATACTTCGACGCTATTTAATGCTCATCAAGCTGTGATATTTGACCAAACATATAAGTCATGAATCTAGATGAGAAATTGAGAACAGTGTGAAACATTTGATCAATTGTAGAAGAAAAAGTTCTAACTAATATATCTATGGATCGCAAGTCAACAAGTAAACAAACATTTTGGTCTAGCTAGATGCTTGAGTAAATGTTGTTTTCTTGTTTGATGGGTAAATTTCCATCTGTAGTTATTACCGTGCATCTTAAGTCGTGAGTTTCGTATATAATTCTGTGAATATAAGTAATATAACATACCAAGTCTACCACAAAAATCAATGGGACGTGCAAATGGTTACGTGAGTGGTCCTCTTCTATTTTATTTGACGAATTTCTCAAGTATCGTTAATTTTATTTAATATCTTTATCACTTGTTAATTATAGGATCATGAAATATCTGTCACGTGCTTTCAGGAATATCATTGGTGCTTACACGTTTCTATTTTTCCTAATTTTCTCGCAAAACTAAGACTAGTGATACTATTTCATATTTGTTTTCATGAACCATTTCCTCTAAGAAATGGTTCCTCTCACAATTTAACTCACCTAATTGGGAAGCATTAACGATTAAGAGCATATTTTGTAAAAATTTCCAATTCACGTTTTGTAAAAGTTTTCGTTGAGGTCAAGTCTTGTGACTGTTATAACAATAGTATAACAAATAGCCGAAACAACTAGGGTTTCCAAATTCCAAGATAATTGTAAGAATAAAAGAAAAAAAACAAAGATATAAGATTCGTTATATTTGACGTGTTTCACTCCTCTCCTCACACTTAATCGATTCAAAATAAGTGATATAAAATAAAATAAAATTTGTAGTGATCCATGTTAATTATGTCTAAGATATGTCATTGTCAAATATTAGTTTTGCATAATTAAAAGAGGCACTGAAGGACAAACTGACATGATTTTCCAGGTCGATTTAGAGGCACCTTTTTGCATGTACGTCTGCAACTCGACCCCATTAATATCAAATTAAACTAACTCTTCAATTCACTATAAGTTAAAGTATTTTATTTTCGTAAGTATATTTTCGAATAAATATTGAATAAAAGTAAGACTAGTCTAATTGTTAAGTATTAATTCATGAATATAGCACATGTTTGGGGGACATATCCCTTCCCACGAATAATAGAGGTTGTTGGTCGCTTGCTTACTTCGTCTTTTTTTCTACTAAAAAATTATAAGAGAAAACAGGTGTATCAGAATTTTTTGTTTACGCATCGTAATTTTTTAAAAAATAAACTATACTACCGACGTCTCCCATCAAATATTAAGCTTTCTTTTGTAAAATGGCGATTTTTTAGAAGTTACTATATATGAACAGCCTATCTTAAATGAATGTATTACTAGACAATCACTGATCCAGTAACCACTGACTGATTAGATTCCAGGTTTAGAAAAATAAAATTTAACAAGATAAAGAGTTTCTGTTAATTGGGTTTGATTTACTAGCTTCCCGATCCTAGCTAGTCAATAATGCTAAATCATGTATTCAATCACCTAACTAAATTGATTTGCGTCGTATAATTGACCTGTCACACTTAGTGTACCTACATCCTAGAGCAAACCTCATTTCTGATTTCATAATGTATTATGGAAGAAATTACATCTTTTTAATATTAGAACATATATAAGACACAAACACAAAGTTGACTGAAATCTTCTAATTCATGTTATTAGTTTGGTAATATTAACGAATGATACTCCATCCGTTTTCTTTTAAAAGTTTTTATTTGTTCATATTATTTGATTTTTTTCAATTCACTAGACAAAGTTTATGTTTATTTAAATGATCATCCAAAATCTACAGTACTTGCTTTCATTGGTTGAATTATTTTTGGTTATATAATAAATCACATTTTATTAGTTTTTGTGTTTTATCTAAAATATTTTAGAAAAAGTAACGGAAGGAGTACAAATTAGTACTATTAAACAAAATTTCATCGTGATTAACATTCTCATAGTCAAATATTTTTATTACCCTTCACAACATTTCATCGTGATTAAAAAATTGTTTAGTGCAAAAGAAATGTAGATTAATGAACTTGTGATATTAATAAACACATGTTAATTTTAATTAGTTTAGCCTCTTCTGCGAACAAACTTTCCAACAAGACTCTTAATCACATTAATCGCCCTTTTCAACAAACACTACAGCTTGTCTAGATACGTCACCGAACGATGCCACAACTTTCTCACCAAACTCGTCAATTCAACTTTTTTAATATGATGACTTTTTCCTGTTATCAAAATCCATATAAACCCTATAAACTTAGCTACTTTATTGATTAAAATAACACGATTCCCATACTTCTAACGAATGCGACGTTGCCTCTCAAGCACAGATCCAAAAAAAAACGTATTGTATTTTTTCTTTCCATAATTGGTTTTCACCACTACTATTTTTTTTTCCTTTTTTGATAAAAACTACTATTGTTTATTTCAATAATTTGTTAATGAAACCTCTTTAAGTTTGAAATATTTACTCCTTAATAACAGAAGAAATGAAGTGTTCGAAAGTGATTTTTGGTTTAGATCACAAAACGACTGGAGAATTTTGTGACATTTAGAGGTCATAGCTCGAAAAACGGAGATTGTTACTTTATGCGTGTATTCCAGAAATACGACAAAAATAATGTTTATTATATATAGTCATGGCGTTTGGACGAAATAACAAACAAATCACTCAGTTTTCCACGATCACATAATTTACGTGACTGTTGCATTAGTGGAAAATAAATAACAAAGCAAAACAACTTACTACCACAAGTTTTAAAACAAATGTTTTAGAAGATTTCCACTTGGCTGCTTGTACCATCTCTTTTTTTTTTTTTGGATCTAAGGCCGCATGTGCCATCTATATATGTAATATCACAAAACATTTTTGGATTTGAAATTACAGATTAAAGTGTGTTTCATGGGTATATAGACATATTACACGACATAGACACGAATATATAGGATTATAATGATATCTTGAGCACAAAGGAAAGACACGAGAGGAATCTGCCATGTAATTCGTGGAGGGTTCCTAAAATGATAAGTCTGCAAAAAAAATTTTGATAAAAATGTTCAGAAGACGACAAACCTAGTTTGTCATTTATGGAAAGTGAATGGTGCGAGAAGCTTCATGAAACTCAGGGGTAAGTTGCTACTTTTGCTTTTTATTTTTCTATTTCTGACATTTTCACCATTCCCTAGCAAATTAAAGACAGGTTTATGAATTGTCTTTCTATTTTTTTCTCTTTTAGTTCTTGCTATGGCAATATTAATCCATTGGTTATAATATTATGATAATAAATCTACACATTAAACGAGTCATGTTGAAACCAATGGTGTAGATCCTGCATGCTGTTAATTATATACAAATACGTCGGCAACAATGTTCGAGATGATTAAATATTAGCCCTATCTATGGCTATTCAAATATTTTCTTAATGGTTTAAATTGGTCTCCGAATTTATAAGAACTACTACTAGTAGAAAACAAGATAATTCAGTCTCTTGACTACCATATATAGTAAACGTCTTGTTTTTTACAACTGCGACATATTTTCACTTATGATGATGGTAAACGACTAAATGTGTGTTTGACCTCGCGTTATGATTAATGTGTAGCTAAAAAGTTGCTGCAAGCAAGGAAAATTTATATTTATATGGGAGACGTTGTAACATTAACCACGTCATCAGTCTCTGCTTATTTAAAAAAAATTGTAAGAAAAGTGGTTTAACCTTTAAAGTAACTATCCAGATTTTGAACAATCCTAAAGTAAAATAGTAACAATCAGATATTTATATATGTACGTGTGAGATTTAATTAGTTTGCATATAATTTTAAATTTGTTTCTCCTAAGTAGGGGACCAAAGCTATTTGTTGTATATTCTATGAAACCAAAGCTAAATGCTCGGAGGGAGTGGACCACACATATTTCTTTTACATCTTTATCTTTTTTTGTGTTAAGAGGTTTAAAAAATAAAAATATCTGCACTGTTCAGATATAAATTTATGCAGCCGATATCTTAGACTTAGACCGAAAATATTAAATCTCAAAGTATAGAAAGAAAAAAACAAGAGTAATAAGTAACAAACACCAAAATTCCGTAGAAAAAACACACCAATAGAGTAAACTGAAATGGAAAATATCACAACTAGAGTAAACTGAAAGATAAGCAATTATGAAACATTATATACAACCCCTAATATAATAATTCATTAATTTATTCACATTAAGTTATTGGTTTCTATTTGAATATTAGAGTTATTTAATAGCTGTCAAAAAAAAATAGAGTTATTTAATAAACTTAAAAAAGTCAATATTATTTTTGATCGTATATTACAAAAATCATAACGGATGATAAGTTTAACACACTGTTCACTATAGAAGATAAAACATTTAAAACTTTTACTTCTAATAGAAAATTAAAATAAAGAAGGTTATAAAATGGAGAAGACAAAAATAAAAGGTACGGCTAAGTTTGGCGGTTTGGGAGAGTTGAAAAACAAAAGAAGATAGAGATGGTGGGACAATGAGAACAACACACAATTGCACGCCTCTCTCTATCTACTCTCTGAGCTCTCTACATTGCATCAAAATTTCGATTATTTGAGAGTCCCCATTTCAAAGTTAACCACCTTTTGCTTCTTTTATTACAATATAATGTTAAATCAGTAGTTTACGAACGCCTATGAAAATGATCAATTGTAGTCTTCAACATTACCAATCAAGATGACAATATAAATACACGGTGTGAAATACTGTAAATAAAAACATAAGAGAAATCATATACGACTAATTAAAAAAAAAATATATATGATTCGATGCCTTCGCTTATAATTTTTATAGAAAACAAAAAATTATTGTATTTTCTAATTTTTTTTTTTAACTTTATTTTCTTTACGAATGAAAGATGTGTTTTAATAAAGAACTTACATTATGGGGATAAATAATAATAGAAAAATAAAAATAATGAAAGCCTATATATATGTATCCCTCTAATGATGTGTATAATTAGGATTAGACATCTCATAACTCTCAACAAGTTGACTTGTTGACTTAGCTCTTCGTCAATGAGAGCGAACATGTTTGTTGGAACACATCATTAGTGGACAAATGAATGCAGATTAAAAGAAAAATTATAATCAAATTTTCTAGAAAAACATATGACAGATACTTTGAGAGATAATAGAGTTTTTGTTTGATTGAATATAACATATTGTGGTTTGTTTTCACGTGGTTTAGAAAAGAAACAAGAGTGGGCTTTTAAATTGGGCCCACAGAGTGGCAGAAGCAGGGCTGAGAGAGTAATGGGTCCTACAAAACGCCCATGATCCCAAAATTTCCAAAGAAAATGGAGACAATCTTCTGTGTTTATCCGAAAGCTACCCTCACGCTTTGGATTTTCTTCTTCTTTTTTTTTTCTCTCTCTTTTCTTTTTTAATACTACTTATTTTTCTATAAATTTGTATATCTAGCTATAAAGGTAATAGAAAATGGTAAGTTATTTTTTCCTTCCGGTACAAAAGATGAAAACATGCAATAGTCGGCAAAGGTCCACACTCCACACATTTGTCTGCACATCTATCCAATATTCATTCATAGGTTCAACCACAACTTTATCTACTACATATATATTTTTTATTTTATTGAACGAATTTATATTCGTTTTCCATTTCTGTCATATATCATAGTAGATGTTGATAGTTGGGTAATGGAGCAAGTGAAAGATTGATGGTTGGTAGACCATAGATTCATGCATTCATACCATAAGGTATACTGATGGTGATTGGGTAAATTTTTGAGTCAGCTATTACAATTGAAAAGTTCATCAAATGACAAAACTATTACAACTTAGATCTTTGACAGCCAAAAGAAAAAAAAAAAAAAAAAAAAAAAAAAAAA
>Ga0041059_1001089_pt1 | contig 21644 bp, 19 predicted proteins | sample AraColnosormetaG_FD_56232 | JGI IMG/M metagenome (GOLD analysis project Ga0041059, IMG submission 56232) | Arabidopsis roots microbial communities from North Carolina, USA - Col MF nosort | ecosystem: Host-associated > Plants > Roots > Unclassified | place: USA: North Carolina | collected... | reverse complement strand
ATCACCGGATCTTAACAATTTTGACTAATCAAGTTGAATCAAACAAATTGGTTTATAAAATCTATAAAATTTAATTTCTATTTGAATCAAACAAGTTGAAACTTTGCTCAAAAATTTGAGACATGTAATTGAGATTTCAGAGAGAGGAAGAAGAAAGAAGGAAAATAGATTTGAGAGAGATGTCACGTCATTTGGGAGAGAGGAAGAAGAAAGAAGGAAAAGAGAAGGAAGAAGGAAGAAAGAAAAGAGTAGGAAGAAAAATATTATTTAATTCCTCAACTACACCAAAGTAACTATGGTTAACTTACTTTTGAGTTTATGGTAAAAAAACTTGAAAAAGTGCCTACTTCTATGAAAGTGCTACATTGCCTAATTAGAACTCAAAAAGTGTCTTTCTGCCTAATATTCTTTAAAAATAAATATGTTACTAAAAATATGCATGGTCTGTTTTACAAATAAGACAAACTTCTGGGACTTGTTAAAGACTTGATGAAACGTGGGAATTACTTTTTCAAATAAGGGTGTCGATTGACATAGATGTGATGTCGATCGACACCATCGTGTGAGTAACGTTTCTACTAGTCTTCTTTCCTGGAAAGCTTCCAAAGTTCCTGATTATGCTCCATAGCTCTCAAAAGAAGTTATGTACCTATAATGGCTGCAAAACATACGAAAAGGACTAGAAAGACTCAAAAAATTATCCTAATACTATGTTAAAAATCAGTAAAAACCATGATATATCAACTCCCACAGACTTAGCTTATGCTTGCCCTCAAGCAAAACATAAATCCGAACATGTGGAAGAAGTTTGAAAATGTAAAAACTCCCGATCTCTCTAGCTTATCAGCTTGATCATTCAAACCATATCCACGTACTTAACAGTTCTATTGAAGTCCTAACCACCATGTAGTTATCCGCAGGCTTACACAACATCCTAAATTTCATACCAAATTTCACAACTATATCCATTAGGCTTTCATCGCAGGGTCTCATCAATCAAGTTAGAACTCAAGAACCTACTAGACTCATTCATGTACTATACCATGATAATTTAACCATTAAAACATTTTTTTTGCATTTTTTCTCTTCCCAAACTTATTCTTTTCAGAGATTAGACAAGGAGTACTCGCTCATCGGATAATGGGATCAAAGGAAATATTCCTAGCCCTTTACACTACAGAAAATCATCTTCATTACTCTCTTTTTCTGTAATTTGTTATATGGGAAGAGTAATACTTATTCTTTTTCACATTGGTCTTATTATCAGGTATGAACAAGGAGTCAAATCCTATGAACAATTAACATTTTTGATGAGGTAAAAGGAAGAGCAGTGACATTAGCTCCAGCCTTTATGGATTATGTTGGAAAGATGGATGTCCTTAATTCTGTTGGCTTGCCCTCTGGATTTTCCATTAGTCGGGTTGAATCGAATATGCAGTACTTAATCAATACATGCAATAAAATCGAGAGAAAGATCATAATTTCAGACAAAATTTTGATTCAATAAAACGACACTCTATTAAAAATAACGCAACTGACTCTTAAGAAAAGATAAGATAAAGTTAGCAATAGACTCCCTAGACTTAGATAACATTGTCCGAAGAGTTATTAAGCTACAGAAATCAAAAGAAAAATTTATTAAGAGTTAAAAAGTTAGAGAAACAAAGTTGCCACATTAACCATTAAGCAGTGTCGATCGATACCAAGTTGGTGTCAATCGACACTCTAGTCGTTACTGTGTTGCTTTGCGATTTCAGCTCAGCATTGCTGAGCTTATCTTAGTGTTTTAACATGGATCCTTTAGTTGAAACTGTTAAATCACGATAACACACATCAATAAGGTTCAACAAAGCATAAGAAAATAAGTGCAACAAGTTTCGAAGCAAATAACAAACTGTCTCAAAGAAACAAAAAATGTATAAAGAGAAAGAAAAACTAAGTGAAAACAAGAAGTAAAGATAGGGAGAATGGCTAATCCTCATGCTCAAAGCCTGAAGTGGGTATTGGAGAGCAACGACAACAATGAGTAGGGGCAATACAACCAGAACAAGAAAGTGTAGCTATCGCAATCCAAACGCTCTTAAAACTGTCAACTACATGCTGCTGAAAGGCTGATGGCTCCATCGGAATGGGTGGATGAGTAGGAAGCTCGAAAGTCAAGGCTGAAGAAGATGACCCAAAACAAAGACCCCCAACAGGGTCAATGAACTCATCGACTGTCTGTGTTGGTGCGGATCCCATGGTTGTGCCTCTCTATCGCCTAGTGTGTGGTGCAGCGTGTAGCCATCTCCCGATCAAGGTGGAAACCAAGCTCCTCAAGCTGTCCTTGTAATCTCTGTAAGCTTAGTACAGGGCAACTGATTCATATGGTTCCGAACACCACAAATGAAGAAGATAAGAGCTCCTTCCTGAGCATTTCGCACCCTGTCATCCGCATAATAACCCTAACAGATGCCATAAATTGCCACACTAGCTCTGGATACAAATCATACTGCCTAGTACAAATCGTTCTCAAGCCTATATCATCTAGCAATCCTAAACAGACTTCTCCATCCGCATACAATGCATTAAATCCGAATCCGCAAACCGAGTAGGTTGGGTATCCACATTCAACCAAGCATTGTAGAACAATGTATCATATTCATCTCAATCCCGAGAAAAAGGGTGATGAACATAGTCACTTTTTGTGAATTCGCTCATTCTCCATTTTTGGGCAAGGGAAACGTGAAAACGACCGTGAAAAGCTACAGGAGGTTGGGTCTGCGGTGGTGGTGAGTCGCCGGCGGTAGTGGTGCGCCACTATGGCTGGGAGGAGGAAGAAGAACCTGCACTGCCACCTTTCTTTTGTCGCTTTTTCTCGCCAACCATTCTTCAGATCAATAAAATTAATACTGGGAATGAATAGAGAGCAAAATTCTAATGAATTTAGACTTTGAAATCAAAGATAACAGTGAAGAAACGAGAAATCTAGACAGAAAAAACAAAAATTGTCGATGAGAAAATAAAGAAGAAGAAATTGAAGCTTAAGGGTTTTAACGCAACATACCTCGAAATTAACGGTGTCGATCGACACTAGCTTAGTGTCGATTGATACCATTGAGCTTGCTCGACACCAAAACTCGTAATTAAGCCTTTTTTTTCTTTTTCTTTTGAATAATCAAAGATAGAAAATAATTAAGTGAAATAAAAAAACTATATATAACTTACCAGTGGGTTGCCTCTCATTAAGCGCTTGTTTAGAGTCAATAGCTTAACTTTGGAGCAGTTCAATCAATAGGTGGATCCTGAAGATCCAATGGTCTCGCCATAGAAATTTCGGTTTCAACCAAATAATGCTTGACTCTTTGTCCATTTACTGAAAATTTATTGCCATTTTTCCCAATAAGAACGATAGTTCTATATGGTTGAACTGAACGAATCTAGGGACCTGACCAACGAGAAGACAACTTGCCATGAAATATATTTAGTCAAGAATTATAAAGAAGTACCTGGTCATTAGGTCGAGGGATCGAGAGATGATCTTCCTGTCATTATAGGCCTTGGTGCATCTGCAACAAGGTAGTTAACTACGTCAGCATACCATGGATAATCGTTTTCAACTACTGTGGCAGCGCAGTTCTTTGTGAAAATCCAGTCGTTCGTCTGATTAGTCAGGTGTCGATCGACCCTTTGAATGGTATCGGTCGACACCCTCGAGCATGGTCGAATCTCATTCTCAACTGTAACGGAGGTGTCGATTGACACTTTGAATGTTTTTTATCTATCGACAATGCAGCTCGATTCATCAACTCAACAATTTTGTAGTCGTCTTTCTTAGTTGTATCAATCATGTATATATTTTCTTCAAGCAAGAAGTCATTGATGGGAACATCATCTTCAATCCTAATTCGTGACAAATGATCTGCAACACCATTCTCAACTCTTTTCTTATCTCGCACCTCGATGCCAAATTCCTGAAGAAGCAAAATCCATCTTAGTAGCCTTGGCTGAGCATTCTTCTTTTGCATCAAATAATTCATGGCTACATGATTTGTATGCAAAATCACCTTAGATCCAACAAGATAAGATCTGAATTTTTCAAAAGCGATAACAACAGCTAACAGCTCCTTCTCTGTTGTTGCATAATTTCTCTGCGCATCATCAAGTGTCTTACTAGCAAAATAGATAGCATGAAGTTTCTTATCCTTTCTCTGCCCTAGAACTGTCGCAACTGCAAAGTCACTAGCATCACACATTACTTTAAAAGGTATTGTTGAACTATTGGTGCGCTTATCAAGGCTTGTTATATCTGACGGTATGCATCATGACACTCTACTGTAAACTCAAACTTGACATCCTTGTAGAGCAAAGCTGTCAACGGTCTGGCGATTTTTCTGAAATCCTTGATAAATCTCCTTTAGAAACCAGCATGACCAAGGAAATTTCTCATGGCTTTGACGTTATCAGGTGGCTGAAGGCTTGTCATAACCTTAATCTTAGCTCTGTCAACCTCTATGCCATGTGTTGAAATCCTGTGACCAAGAACTATTCCATCTTGCACCATGAAGTGACATTTCTCCCAATTCAAAACTAGATGTTTCTCTTCACATCTTGCCAACACTTTGTAGAGATTCTCTTAACAACCCTCAAACAATGATCCATAAACTGAAAAATTGTCCATAAAGACCACCATGAAGTCCTCAATAATGTCTGTAAAGATAGACATCATACCTCTCTAAAAAGGTTGTAGAAGCATTGCAACGACCGAAAGGCATCCTGCGATAAGTGAATGTACCATATGGGCAAGTGAATGTGGTCTTCTCTTGGTAATCGGGATGAATGGGGATTTAGAAGAAACCCGAATATCCATCAAGGAAACAGTAGTCCTTGTGATTCGCTATCCTTTCCAGCATCTGATCAATAAATGGTAGAAGGAAAATGATCTTTCCTGGTAGAAGCATTCAGCTTCCGGTAATCGATACACATACGATGGCCTTTAATCGTCCTTGTAGGAATCAATTCATCCTTGTCGTTCTTGACCACTGTAACACCTCCTTTCTTAGGAACTACATCGATTGGACTGACCGAACTGCAATTTGAAATAGGATAGATGATCCGTGCTTCGAACAGCTTCATGATCTCTTTCTTAACAACATCTTTCAAATTCAGATTTAGTCTTCTCTAATGCTCAATTGAAGACTTAGTCTCATCCTCGAGATAGATTCTATGCATACCTGTAATATCATCAAGAGAGTTGCCAAGAGCATTGCGATATATGCGCAGCTTGCTTAGCAATAGGGTGAGTTCTGCGTGACTTAAAGAGGCATTAACAAAAACAGGGTAAGAAGATTTTTTACCAAGAAATTCGTACGTTAGCCCTGAAAGAAGTGGCTTTAGCTCAATCTTAGGGGCTTTATCTAGACCCCTATCGGCGTTAGAAATCAGTTTTGGGGTCGTAGATGGAAGATCTTCTTGGACTATTAGTTGCATCACATGTTGGGTCTCATCTAGCAGCTTTGTTGTCCAATTCTGCGATATCCTCTATTGATAATACCAGTCTCTATCTCTGAAATACTTTTTGAAGCTATTGGTGCGAAAGAATCTATCAGAAACGTTTTACCTTCTATAATCGGCTTCTTAACCAACTTGTTCATATCAAATTGCACAGTAAGATCACCAACATTCAGCCATATTCTTCCCTTGTGAATGTCTATGATAGCTTTAGCTGTGTGCAAGAAAGGTCTACCAAGGATTAAAGGATCCTTAAGTTTTCTTTCATAAGATAAAATCACATAATATGTGGGAATCATGCTATTCTCAATCATCACAAGAACATCATATAGGACACCATCTAGAATACGGGTTGAACAATGTGCTAATACAAGAGTGATATTAGTAGGCCCAAGATTGAAATACCCAATATGTGTTGCTACAGAACGAGGCATAAGGTTTACACTAGAACCAAGATCGCATAGAGCTCTTGGGAAGGTAGCTGGTACCCTAAACCCTAAACCCTAAACTCAATAGTTGCTCCGAGTAAAAAGGTACCAAGATCTTGTAGCTTTCTTGGAGTCCGGTTCTGAGATCATCATAACGCTGCATTCATTCTTCAGATTCTTGGTGACCAATGTCTTGATATATTTTTGTATCGTAAGAGAGATTAGAATAGCTTCCACAAAAGGCATTTCAAAAGTCAGTTTGTCAATCATAGCCTTGCATCTGACATCATCTAAAGCTTTTCTTGCCTTCTTAGGATCCTTAGAAAAAGGAATACTTCGATTTGCTGATTTTGCTTCAGCTGTAGTTGGGATTTTGTCTGAATGAACTGGGTGTTGATTGACATGGGTAAGTGTCGATCGACATTATCGGGCATTGGTTCCTCCTCCTTCATGAAATTTTCGATTCAGCTCGACACAGGAATAACAGCTTCTTCAAGATTAATTGGTGTTGGTCGACACCCTGTTGTATCGATTGACACTGAAGGTTTTTCTGCAACTGGAGAAAGCTTAGCTCTTGATGAATGTTCTCTCTAAAGAACTGGGTTGACTAGCTTTCCACTACATAGCGTAACTACATTGACGGACTCTGTTGTAGAGGAAGACTCTTGGAGTTTCCTGATGTCTGTTTGCATTTGAGATAAACCGATTTTTAGCTATCTGAGTAGTCCCTCTAGCATGGCTTTAGTTTTATTCTTAGTGACATGGAACAAATTTACCCTAAGCTTACCGTCTTAAATAAAGAGTTCATGGTTAGTACTTAGTGTTGAATTTCAAAAAGCTCTTTTGTTCACACAATATGCCTGTCGAAATCAAGCTAGATAGATAATAAGAAAGTAAGAAAGAAGATAAAGCAAAGCAAATAGCAGATTATGGGTTGTAAGATAAGATAATAAAAACTTTAGGTTTAGGGTATTCTTAGGAAACAAATGATTAGTAGATCTAGTAAAAGCTAGGATGTTATCGAACCTTTCTTAAACTCAAATCACTGTTAGATGGTAACAGGTGATTCGTCATATTACTCACTATGTCTAAGGCTAAAGTTTCCCAGCGTTGGCTTTGCAAATCCCCAATTTAAGACATGCATGCTAAACGAGTTTGATAAGTTCACCTAAGTAGATAGGCCGATTCTTATTACACACCTATAAACCTGGCTCATCAAAAAGTATTTCTGGTAACAAATAGGCATACCTATTATTTAAGATCAAGTTCTAGTTAATTGCTCTAGAACTAGCATTAAAAATAACCAAAGATGAAGAATCCTACATATATCCTAATAGGTGGGCGATCTACTAAATCATCTATAACCCTATTGAGAAACCCTAACCCTAACAAGCAGACTACTCATACATGATGAATAAAGCAAACAACATGTATGAATAAGAAAGCATAAACAAAATCAATAAGGAGAAAAGAGTTAGAAAAGATCTCTTCACTATTATTGAAATCTCTCATGAAACTCTGAAAATAGGGATCCAATGTCTGAATAGCTTGGAAAGTGCTCAAAAACATCTTAGGCCTAATTAATGACATTTAAACTATATAAATATATTAATATATATATATATATATATATATATATTAATAATTTTAAATAGGGAAGTCTTCTAGGGAAATTTTTCATTTGTTCAAACTCTAAACCGTCTTAGACTTTACTAGGCCGCAACTTGTCTCGATCGACACCAAGAGTGTGTCGATCGACACCTAGAGTGTGTTGATTGACACTCTCGACTTGATATGAAACTGAATTCCTCCTTTGGCTTAGTTTCTTCAGTTTTTACTCTAAAATGTCTCCTTATCTCCATTCTTGTCCCAATCCATAAAATACCTGAAAAAGCTCTAAAAAGACTCTACAAATAACAAAAAGACTCTAAAACTTATATATAAACCGTAGCTAAAAATAGTAGAAATAGGGTTATATCACTTAGCAACGGGTGGTGGGTGGGTTTCAATGTAAGAAGTGATATCTCGAGAAGCAATGTGTGTAGATCCTTGTTCCTCTTTGTTAATGATGGAAGCCTCAACCAATTTTTGCGCTTAGTATCCGTGATCTTTGTTGTAAGACTCGTGATAATGTTGTTGATTAGTACCAGTGCTTTGCCGGGGGATCTTGTCATGAAGTTGCAATAACTTGCTGCGTCTAGTGACATATGATACGACTCATCTATCCCTCAGAAAAATATGTTGATGAGCAGGATTTCCTGGAAACCATGTTGTGGGCAGTCCCTCTGATAGGATTTGAATTTGATCCACGCATATTTGAAAGTTTATGTTGGATCCTGAGTGAACAAAGAAATCTTCAATCGAAGTGCTTCTGTCATTGATTCATCAAAGAAGTGATTCATGAATGCGTTCTTCATATTAGTCCAATTTGTCAATGAACCAGTTTCGAGCTGTCGCAATCATGATATTCCTCTGCCCATTAGAGAGTGGGGGAAGAGTTTGCAAAGATGATAATCAGCTGGTACACCATCTCGACGACACTAAGTCCTCAAAGATTTCCAAATGATCAAGTGGTGATTCATAAGGAGCACCTATAAACTTCCATCTTGAAACAAAATCATAATAGGCAGGGTGAATAACAAAGTCTTCTCTTGCAAAAGGGGATAGCTGGATCGCTGATCGTTTTGAGTAGAATAGATCAACTCTGTTGCAATAGATTCGTGAATCAAATTCTCTAGGTACGTGAAACACAAGAGACTAAAAGAAGAAGAAACACGTGAGTAGGTGAAGTAAAAGAAATGTTCAAACTTAAATCTACACCTAGTCTGATGGTGACTTCGGCAATGGCGCCAAATTTGATATACCTCAAATTATCCTTAAGCTTACTCCCTCAAATAAGAGATCGTCGTTAGCACTTAAGGTCAAATTTCACTAAACTCTCGTTGTTCACATAATAAATCTATGATGATTATTTACCTAGACAATGTAGATGAAAGTAAAGACAAGAAAACAATAAATCAAGTTGTAAATTCAGGAGATTAAAGCGTCAGGTCTAGGAATAGTCTTAGAAAATTGATAAATTGTCGATCTAGCTATGACTAGGATTATTATTGACCCGTTCTCAAACACAAACCACTTTTATCGAATAACCCAGTGTTGGCTTCCCATTACTCCCCATGTCTAACCTAAGGATTCCCAGCGTTCGCTTGACAAATCCCTAATCCTAAACATGCAATCAAAACGACTTTGATAAATTCACTTAAGTAAATGGCTCGATTCTTATTAGACACCTATAAACTCGGTTCATCTATAATGGTTCTGATGACAAATGCCTTTCTAGGTTCACGTATTATCTAAGATCAAGTTCAAGGTGATCAATCTAAAACTAGCATTAAGAACAATTTTATATGAAGAACTCTAAAAATAAGCCTAAGGACTTGATCAACATGATGTAAGTGCAGGAATTAGCACCTCCGACAATACTAGTCTAAACCAAAGGAATTAAGAATTAAAGTAAGAATTCAGTCAAACCGGGGTACTTTGGTTTAGTCTGTTAATGGGCAAGAGTAAAGAGATCAGTTGCCAACATCAAGCCAAAATAAGGAGATTGCCTGGCTGATATTCGTTCCTCAAAGAAAACAAAAATAGTTTCACCTAGTCAAACGCAAACCTTTGGGGAATAAGCCTTGAAGTAACCTCTCACGAAGTAAACGTTGATCCGACCTATCGCCCACTAAAATAAAAACGTCATAAGCTAGGCACCGAGAGTGCCAAAGCTGTGAACGATGAGGTCGACCGACTACTAAAAATTAGATCAATAAGGGAAGTAAAATATCCCGATTGGCTCGCTAACCCCATCGTAGTCAAAAAGAAAAACAGGAAGTGGAGAGCATGTCCTAAGGACAGTTTCCCACTCCCACACATAGACCGACTGGTCGAAGCCACCACAGGTCATTAACTACTATCCTTCATGGATGCATTCTGTGGGTATAACCAAATACTCATGCGTCCAGATGACCACAAAAAATGGCTTTCATCACCGATCGAGGCACTTACTTCTACAAAGTAATGCCTTTCGGTTTGAAAAATGATGGTGCTACCTACCAACGCTTAGTGAACAGAATGTTCGCCGACCAACTCGGAAAAATAATGGAAGTTTACATCGACGATATGCTGGTTAAGTCTGCCCATGAAAAGAACCATGTCTCGCAACTAAGAGAATGTTTCAAAATCCTAAACAAATTTGAAATGAAACTAAATCCCGAGAAATGATCTTTCTTGGTCCCGTCAGGAGAATTCCTTGGCTACCTGGTAACCAAAAGAGGTATCGAAGCCAAATTAAAGCAGATTGCCGCCTTCATTGAAATGCCATCACCCAATACAACAATAGAGGTCCAACGACTTATTGGTCGTATCGCCGCCCTCAACAGGTTCATATCTAGATCCACCGATAAATGCCTCCCGTACTATCAACTCCTCTGAAAGGACAAAAAGGTCGTTTGGAACGAGGAATGCCAGTAGGCCTTCAAGCAATTGAATGTATACCTAGCCGAACCACCCATACTTGCAAAACCCGAAGAAGGAGAACCAATGTACCTGTACACAACGGTTTCTTGAACCGCAATAAATGGTGTCCTGGTACGAGAGGACTACGAAGGACAAAAACCAATCTATTATGTGAGTAAAACACTAGTAAACGTCGAAACCCGTTATCCAACAATAGAAAATTGGCACTAGCTGTCATTATGTCAGCTCGTAAACAAAGATTGTACTTCCAATTGCACCCCATAGTGGTGATGACATCCCAACCAATCCAAACCATTTTGCACCATCCCACTCAATCAGGAGGTCTCGCTAAATGGGCCATAGAACTGAGCGAATACGATATAGAGTATCGTACCAGGACTAGCTTGAAAGCGCATGTCCTGGCCGACTTCGTAATCAAGCTCCTGTTAGTGGACCTGGACCGAACCAACATCAATAAGAAATGGCTCCTCCTCGTCGACGGCTCCTCAAATCGACAAGGATCCGGAGTCAGAATACAACTCACCTCCATCACTGGAGAGGTCATTGAACAATCATTCCGACTTGGATTTAATGCATTGAACAACGAATCAGAATATGAAGCCCTCCTCTCTGGCATAAAGCTAGCTCAAGGAATGGGGATCCGTGAATACGAGGCTAAAGACGAATGCATGGAAGCGTACCTCGAACTTGTCAAAACGTTGTCCAAACAATTCGAATCGTTCGAGCTGACTAGGATCCCTAGGGGAGAGATCTCACTTCCACTTCAGATCCTTTTGTCAAACAAATAATCACAGTCGAAAGAATAGAACACCCGAGCGTTAACTTAACGGTTAAACACGCTGGGACAGAACCTCGGCAACGTGCAATTTTACACAGCGTTTCCGGCCCTTACATGGTATGCACCTAGATGCAGAAGATAAAGACCTCATGAAGAGCATGCACGAGGGACAGTTTAGTAGCCACTGCAGTGGACGAACCCTCGCCCTCAGAATCAAGAAGCAAGGTTACTTATAGCCGACAATGCTAGCCGATTGCATAACTCACTCACTCAAATGCGATAAGTGCCAATGCCACGCACCTACCCTACACCAAGAACCCAAGGAAATGTCGTCAATCTTGTCTCCCTACCCATTCATGAAGTGGTCCAAGGATGTCGTAGGACCCATGGAAGCTTCCGGGGGAAAAAAGAGACTAAAATTCCTACTGGTCTTCACTGACTACTCTACCAAATGGATTGAGGCCAAAGCCTACCAACAAGTAACCGAGAAACATGTCAAGGTTTTTTTGAAGGAAAATATCGTATGCCGGCACAGTATATTGTACAAAATCGTCACCGACAATGGGACTAACCTCACCTCGGGAAAATCAAAGCATTTTGCAAAAAATGGAAGATCCGTCTTACCACGTCTACTCCCAGTATCCGCAGGGAAACGGAAAAGTAGAAGCCACCAACAAAGTTATATTTAGCAACATAAAGAAAAGACTCGACTCCAAAAAGTTACTGTGGTTCGAAATACTCCCTGGAGTTTTCTGGGCATACTGGACTACGCCTTGCAAACCAACCCGAGAAACCCTTTCTCTCTCGCTTACGGCTTAGAAGTAGTAATTCCTTTCGAGACCATAGTACCAAGCGTGAGAAGAGTCGCAAGTCCTGCAAACTCGGACCTGAACACCCAAATGTTGCAGGAAAACATGGACTTCATCGACGAACGCAGAGATCATGCAATGATCCGAGTTCAAAATTATCAGCAAGCTGTTGACCGCTATTACAACTCCAATATCAAAATTTGGAGATTCGTCATGGAAGAGCTCGTTTTACAAAAGTGTTCAGCAACACGAGAGAGCTAAACGCCAGAAAATTGGGCACCAACTGGGAAGGTCCCTACCGAATCACCGAGGTGGTAGTGACGGCGTCTCTACGCTCGAAAAAGTAATCAACGGAGTACCTGAATTTTACGGCGTTGGAATGCTATGCATCTCAAGAAATATCATTAATAAGTACCCTAAAACAATTGAACTACGATAAGGCTTGATACCCTAACCGGCTACATAGGCAGTTCCCCCGGGTACGTAGGCCACCATCTTAACTCCTTCTATTTTAAAAGGTCCTTTGACAAGGAAAGCAGGCATCACGCTCTCAATATAACCAAGACACGATCGGACGTGCCCCTCTGTCGAAGAACGCAGGTGGCTCACCTAAACATCCAGCCATTTTCCAACCTCAAACAGGTCGCTTTCCTGTGACTAGAGATTAGATCGTCATATGCTTTATTTTATTTGTACTCGACCATCTCAAAATTAGAATAAAGGCAATTTCGATATACAATGTCACCCTTTGCAAATCAATCGCTGCTGAATGTTGGCGGATCCATTTTGTGATCTCATTTCCAAAAAGTCAACAACACCTCTAAGCCATAAAAGCATACCATTTCGACTTCATCGGTGCTCACCTACAACAACCATATCTATCTCCTTCCTTCGCTATAAAAACATAACCAACTAAACAAGGAAGAAACGAAGGTTCCATTCCATTCACAATCTTGCGATACCTTAAGCCCAGCATCCAAAAACTGGCAGGTCCCTTGTGTGACCTCACTTCAATAGGTCCCCGAGATAAGCAACACAAACCTGCCTAGATTCGAACCTACGAAGGACATACTATTTCACATCTGCAATACTTAGGCTTAAAACAAGACCTAATATAATTATTTTTAAAAGGGGAGGGGGGGGGGATAACGCATACAAAAGATATTCGATAGAACAAAAGTAATTTCAAATGGATAAAAGCCTTCCCAGGCACCGAATATTCGATAGAACAAAAGATAAAAGCCTTCCCTGGCACCAAGTTCAAAAGTAAACAAAAGGATGAAACCATAGCCAGGTCAACATAGCTCTTCTCGAGGTCCTTCGAGGTAGACAACTCCATTTTCAGTCTGCAGATCTTTGCCTAAAACCATAGTCTGGTCAGCATCATTACACCATCAAACCAACACAAAGCACAAAAACGAAAAAATGATAGGAGTGTACCTGGTACGAAGCCTCGCGCTCCTGACCTGACTTCACAGTCTCCGTTATCTCCTTGATAAGCGTCAGGGGAGACGTTGCTTAAGTGTTGATAATAAAGAGCAATCAGCTTGTTCGTAATAGCAATCTCCTGCCGAAAACGAAACAGGAATGAAAACAAGCACAAAATTTGGAATTAAAGGGAAACGATAATCGATTGTTACCCGGCCCTCCTTCACCACCATATCAGCATAGGTCGCCGCCTCGACCATGTTCTTCACACCTGGGACCTGGTAATTCTGTCCTTTGATGTGGCAAAGCAGATTCGCTAGCCCAGCCTCGTCCTCCACTTTCGTTGGAAGTCTGTCTAACCTCTTGAGATCGGCTCGGAACTCGAGAAGAGGACCTACCCCCACCTCTCGAGGACTGACCTCCACTCTGGGATCGTCCCGAGGATCGCCTGTCCACACACACAGGTGCTTCCGGATTAGAAGCCACGGGTTCTGCCCCCCCCCTTCTAGAAGGACGACATCCTGGTCAGCTATGACCAATCCAGCTGCTGGGTGCACCACCGGCAAGATCCGAGCTCTTTTTGGAGAAGATGTTGCACCGTCCGCCATGGTAACCTCAGACGGTCCAGAGACCTGGGTGACCTGGTTACTAGCACCTACCTGGCCTGCTGTAGAGGTCCCAACAATAGCTTCAAGGAGCAGAAGATGAGACGTCGGGCCTCTGCAGCCGACATATGACCTGTACGACAACAGATCCTGGCAGTAGCTCGCTGAGCACGAAGACTTGGTCGCCACATTCTTCTGGGGATAAGCGGACTTTCTGAAGTAGAACTGGAATTTGGGGGAACTAGAAAAACAAATATATATTGTTTGTCAACTGGTAATTCGTTTGTATATTAAACGAAGTTAAAATAAAAACAAGAAAAATTGTACCTATAGGCAGATCGGCCACATGGTCTAGTTGGACCTGCGGGACCTCTTCGATTGGGTCCCGCTGAACTGTTGGAAGAGCAATTACTGGACCTGTTGTAGCTACGGCGAGAGCAGTTTTTATGCGATCCCTGTTGAAGGTTGCCCAATCAATTTGACCACGCAGGAGGAGGGTCAGCAATTCAAGTTCTGTCTTCGAAAGGGTAACTTCTTTGATTTTTGCTGCAAACCACCAAGAGAAGATCGATGTTAGTAACAATACCAATATTTCAAAAGCAAGAAATCTATACACGACTAAAACAATAAATTCAAAGCGGCAGATCTCCATCTGACCCAGGTTAGAAGACCATGTCCTCGTTATCCTCGCAGGGTCAAAATCGCTGACGGAATGATGATCCACCCAAAAGAAGCCTACTTAACTCGCCAATTCGTGTCCCGGAAGGCCTTTAAACCACCTAAGATTAGAGATTCAGGACAAGCACTGATATAGTATGTCCCCTGGTGGCTCCTGGCATTAGTCTTCACTTGGCAGAGCTGTAACAATTCGTGGTAGCCGAACTCTATGTTCACTTCTCGGGCTCGAGTGTACAACGCCAGCACATGACAGACAAAATTTGGGCACATTTGAGGAAAGGCGAAGGCAAGACAGTAGAGCATCTCGAGGATGCACGCCAGAATCTGGAAGAACAGCCTGTACTTCCCAAAGAAGTTGGCGTAGGCGCAACACCATCCTTCCAGGACATTCTCGGGTGAGAGCAGCGAACTCGGGAGTATCATAGTTACCCCCGCCGGAACTCGGTACCTCCTCCGAAGGTCGACCAAGTCGTTGGCTGTCATCGGCAAGCTTTGCTTCTTCTTGGGAGCTTTCTTCTTTTTAGGTCGATCGACCTTAGACGATGGCCTTTGGATTCGGCCTGCTCCGCCTAGGGTTCCTGTCGTGAAGGAAAGAAGAGAAAAGCAGATCGAGAAAAGAGAAGCTGTAGAGGAAATACGAAGGAGATGGGGGAAGAAAGATAAAATTTATATCTCTACAATAAAAATAGTGGGGGAGAGAAAAGTTACCTTGGGAGTCGAATGAGTTTATGTGAAAAGGAGTTGGGACGTGGAGAGTTATTTAAAGAGCCAGCATCACCACGATTTTCGAGATCGTAGAGATCTCTTCCCACCTCAAATCTGAACCGTCGGATGAGGCATAATCAAGAGGCGCGTCATCTTGACTGTACACGTTAGCAACAATTTTCCTCGAGTATCTGCTCGAAATCATTTGGTTTAGGAAATCCAAATCCTAACCTTTTTATTGAGCTTATCCTCAAAACCGATGAATCCTATTGTGTTTATCACATTACCAATAACATTTTCGCAATCTTACCTGACACAGATCTCTGCTCATTGAGCTCACCTACTCACTCGGTGGGCTAGGGGGCAAATGTTGGAGCTGGATTTCCCTCCAGGAATCCACCTGCGAAAATGCCAGGCTGGCCTAATAGGCCCAACAAGCCGATCAGAAAGAGGACCTACGGAGCTCCGGAGCCCATGTGGTAATTCAGTATTTTGGCCTTAGGACCCCGTTGGTCTGACGAGGAGAGATATGTGTGTAACGACTTGAGAACAAATAAGGAAGCAAGGACGACTTGGAAAAGACATTCATTCAAGCTTAACATTAATATTCATACTTTACACTTGTAATCTCATTCTACATTGTAAAAGTTCTACTATTATCAATACAAAATTCCAGTCGTTCTTAGCAATATAAATCTCAAAGTTCTTGTGAAGATCTAGCCCTCCTTTCTCATAAACTTCCTTATAAATTTCTAGTGTGGATTTCAGTACCCACACTAGCTCTAGAGTAATTAACTAGAACTTGATTCCAGAAAATACAGGTACCCACCATAGGTATCTATTACCAGAACTACTATAGATGAGTTTGGTTTATAAGAATCGGTCTATCTACTAAGGTGAACTTATCAAACTCGTTTAGCATGCATCTTTAAGTATAGGATTCGACGGCACATCACCGAGAATCATAACTCTAGGCATAGTGAGTTTTACGGAACATCACCGGTTATTCTGATATTAGAGTTTAAGTTTAAGAACGGTTCGGTAACAACCTAGGTATATCTGGATCTACTAATAATTATTTCCTGAGATTATTCTAGACCTGACGTTTTAATATCTTGTTTCTCAACCAACCAACCTGCTTTTTGCTTACTTTACATTCTTTTCATTTTTCTTACACACTTCTACCTTAATCTTGACACTTAGCTCATTGTGTGAACAAAGGAACTTTGTGGACTCCGACCCTTAAATATTACAATCGATATCTTATTTCAGAGAGAGAGTTTAAGGCAAGTTGAACCATATCAATTATGTTGTGTTCTTGGTTTTGAGTTTCTCATAGGTGGCTCCAAAGAAGAAAGGGAGGATTTATGGGCCCGGTTCAATGCAGCTAGAAGCCTCCTTAGCTAACACTACTCTAGATATTCCTCGAGAAGATCCAGTTGTACTCTCTCAAAAGCTCTTATTGCAAACCAAGCTAAGAAGATCACTAGCTTTGATGTGTACTTTGACTATCTTGCCGAGAAGGATCCAGAGTTTGATGCCCTCTTTCGAGCCGGATCGTTTTCAAGGACTGCACTAGTCATCTCCAACCCGACACCTGAGGTGCCCAATGCCATAGCTGCTACATCTGCTAGAATAGGAGCTGACGCAGTCCGAGCTCAAGGCAACCACTTGATCCTCTCCATCTCAAGCTTTCTAAGTCTATAATAAAGTTTACTTTGGGTTTTGGGTTTATAAGGTCACAAACATAGACAATTTAATGTTTGTGAATGTATAACTATTGGATTCTTAGATTATTATATGAATATGCTTCTAATTTCAATTTTCAATTTCAGTTTAAGGATTCAAATCAATTTTCAAATAGAAATTTAAGTTTAAGATCAAATTAAGAAAGTAATTATAGATAAACTAACCTTACTAACGCAAATGAAAACACACAGTGACGTAAATAAATCGCACATCCATCTCAAAATTTGCTAGAGATTTGCCACTACAAGAAAAGAGCACGCAAATCCATTGCAAAATTTCCTAGGTAATTGCAGTAAACAAAGAGCTACGCAAGTCCATCGAAAACTTTGAAAGAAACAAGCGAGACCTACCAGTTGCAACTAATTGACCTACCAGTTATAACTAAATTAGTTGCGACTGGTAGGTATCGCTTGATGGCTAGTGATATACCTCAATTTTTACTGATTTTAGAGATGATTTAGACATTGGTTTTGAGTCTTTTTGTTATTTCTAGAGTCGTTTCTAGTCCTTTTCAAGTTTTTATATGTTTGGGATGCATTTGGTGATCATGGAAAATTCTGGAAGAAAACATAGAACTTATGTTGCAGAAGAAATCTCGAGACCAAAATTCGCATAGGTGTCGATCAACACCAGGGGTGGTGTTGCCTGATGATATATCCCGATTTTTACCGTTTTTAACTATGTTTTAGGTATAGGTTTTAGAGTTTAATTGTTATTTCTAGAGTCTTTTCTAGTCGTTTTCAGGTCTTTACATGTTTGGGATTCATTTGGAGATAATGGAGCATTCTAGAGCAAAACAAAGAATTTATGCTGCTGAAGCAAAGCCGGAAACTAAAATGCGTGTAGGTGTCGAACGACACCACCCCTGGTGTCGAGCGACACCAATACCTGACGGCAATTCGAAGACGCAACTTATCGAATACCCAGAACTTTCTCCTTTGGTTAATGAAGGCCAATCACGTGTTTTAGACTTGTATATATAGTTTTTAGGTCATTGTTTAGACCTAAGCTTTGGGAGGCTATTCCATATCTCTTTTGTACTTTTGGGAGCAAAACCGTGTGAAGATTCCCTTTAGAGAAGATTCTTCTTAACTCTATTCTTCTCTTGTTTTATTCATTGATTTCTTATTCAATCATGTTTTGTTCTTCTATGATCATGCTTGAGTAGTTTTCTTGTTAGGTTTACGGTTTCTCATTAGGAATTTAGATTATTTAGTAGATTGCCCTGTTGCTAGGTTATCTGTTAGGATTCTTCATCTTTAATTGTTCTTAATGCTAATTCTTGAGTAGCTAACTAGAATTTGTATCCTGACAATAGGTATGCCCACCATAGGTATCTCTAGTTGGATCTATTATTTGATGAGCCTAGTTTATAGGTGTGTAATAAGAAACGACCTATCTACTAAGGTGAACAATTGAACTCGATTAGAATACATGTTTAGGTTAAAGATCTCTCGGCTTCTCCGGTTATTCTTAGCTATAAGCATAGGGAGTTTTGCAGAACACCACCGGTTATTCCATAATTAGAGTTTGAGTTTAAAAACGGTTCGATAACAACCTAGCTTTTTCTAGATCTACTATCATCTATCTCTTGAGAATACCCTAAACTTGACTCTTTTCCCATCTGATTTACATTTTGATATTATTGCTTTTCTTTATTTCTTATTTTATAATCTATTGGTCTAGCTTAATTGAAAACATCATAAGTCTATTGTGTGAACATCGAGAGCTCAGTGGAATTTGACTCTTAAGTGCTAACGACGATCTCTTATTTGAGGGAGTAAGCTTAAGGCAATTTGAGCTATATCACCCGACACCACTATCTGACGGCAATTCGATTTCGAGTCTTTTTGAAGTTTTGAAGATTTGTTGATTTGCCCCAGAACTTCTCCCTATTTGCAAAGAAGTCCTTGCACATTTATAGAATTTATATATAGATTTTGAAGGTCATTTTTAGACATAAGCTTGGAGAGGCTAATCTCCTTTTTACTTTTGTTCTTGAGAGCAAAACCATGTGAAAATTCCCTTTAGGGAAGTTCTCTCTAAACTCTATTCTCATTGTTATTTTCTTTTAAGATTTCTTATTCAATCATTTTTTTTTGCTTCAATTTCCATGCTTGAGTAGTTCTCTTGTTAGGGTTTATCATTAGGGATTTAGATGATATAGAAGATCGCCAACCTGTTAGGATTATCTTTAGAGTTCTTCATCTTGATTATTCTTAATGCTAGTTCTAGAGTACCTAATTAGAACTTTATCTTAAGTAATAGGTAAGCTTCGAAAGGGCGCTTATTGCTAGAACTATCATATGTGGGCCTAAGTATTTATATGTGGATAGATCTGGGTTCGATACCTAGGTGAACTGATCAAACCTAATATTAATGCATGTTTAACAATTAGGGATCCGCGAATAGCATTGGGATCTTTAGTTATTAGGCATAACTAATTAATGTGACTAGCGTTGGTTAAGTTTACATTAGTGATTTGAGTTCCAAAACGGTTCGATAACAATCTTCATCATAGCTAGATCTATTAATCTTCTATTAGTCTACTCTGTGATCTGAGAGCTTTGTGGAATTCGAACTTAAATTATTGCAATTGATCTCTTTATTTGAGAGAGTGTTCTTAAGATTAATTTAACTTACATCAAATTTCTTGGACGTGGATGCAAGTGATATGAGACGGAAAAGACTTGTCTACCGTAGGGTCCCACCTTCGGAGGATAACCATCGATTTGGAGAAATGGAAGAGTTGGTTCTCCAAAGCTTTGAGTAGATTAGGTTCCTTGGCGAACTGAAACTGGAAGAGGCTGTTTCCGAGGTCCGCACCCACCGGGCTGGAAAAGGGGTGATGAAAAAGACCTTATGGATTGCAGGATTGATGAGTTTTCATATGATTGTGAGTTCATGTCTTCAAAGAAGCTCAGGGTTGTCGAAAGCAGGGACTTAAACTCTAGGAGGTTGAGGGTTCTGTGAGGAAATGATTGAGCTTTTCCCTTTTCCGCATAGGGGAGACGACTCACCATTTTCTTAGATGCTGAAGAAAAATCTTTACTTGATGTAAGAAGGTTTAGAGGGAGATTTAAATCGGAGAAGGAGAGAAAAACGGCGACACCAAGGGAACCAGAGGAGATCTAGAAACAAGATCTAGGTTAACCCGGAGAGAAATGTGAATTCTCGGGAGTCAGGTTTGGTACCGTTTTCTCTCTCGTCCAAAAAAGCATCTTTTTCTAGAGTTTGAATCCTTTAGTTTTTGGTTTATGATCTATTAAAACTAAGGATGCATTTCTTGTAATACACGTTTTTTTGGTGAATACATTTTTTCATTCATACAAAAAAAAAAAGAAATCACAGTTGCTTAGAAACTAATATGACTGAAATTCTTTACACCGAAATTAAACAGTAAATACAAAGATTTAATATAATATTACATTTGATTTTTTTTAATATAAATTTTAAATAGAAAAGGATTATTTTAGAACTCCCTCTTACAAAAATTCTTAACTAGAAAAAGTATATAGTTTGAATAACATTACTTTTATTATAGATTTACCAATAATGAAATGTATAACACACAAAATTTTAGATTTTATATAGAAATGATAGACTCAACACAACACAAATAATGTTATTGTCATTTTACACTCTCATTGAATATTAAAATTTTAATTTTTCTTACATTTAAATAGCCTGTTAACGTTTTTAATTATCCAATCATATACTTTGTGTATAAAAAGCGGTCTATCAACATGTCTCTCAGCTTTTATCTTTAGATAGATCCCATTTTTTATTGCTCTCCAATCCCATACGCCTCCATGATCTGAAGCACTATAAAGTTTAAATGCTGTAAAGTTTTGATTGTGAATTTATAATTAGGCCCTTGTCTCAAGGTACACATGAAACGAGTCGTAGCCAAAACATGGGTAAGAAATTGATTGAACCTATGCCCAATTGGTATTATTAATGGACCTATAATGTCATCTTTGGATTAACATTTCATCCATAAAAAAAGGATTTGAATTTGTGGTCAACCTAAAAAAGGATTTGAATTTATAAGTGCCACCCTAGCTTGGTCTTTTAGGCTTTTGACTGGACCTCGACATCAAACTGGAGGGATCTGAAAAGCCAGGTTGGGATCGATTCTGTTGTTGGGTGGTTGTGAGTTCCAGTTGAACATCTGATAAATAAATAAAGATTCTGTCATGATGTCTCATCCCTAGAATTAGTCAGATAACTTAAGTTTGTTGTGGTTAGACCAAGTTCTAGCTAATCCTAGACCCTTAATTCGATGTTGACCTGAATCTCCCATAATTATCAAAAATGGCAAATAAAAAGATCCAAATTAATAGATATTGACTAAAAACCATGTAGAGCCTAAAAAGCTCATATGTTGGTATCTCATGTCTATACCACACCAATAGAAGTAGTTTTTTTTTTTTTTTTTTTTTTT
>Ga0041059_1001088_pt1 | contig 21660 bp, 16 predicted proteins | sample AraColnosormetaG_FD_56232 | JGI IMG/M metagenome (GOLD analysis project Ga0041059, IMG submission 56232) | Arabidopsis roots microbial communities from North Carolina, USA - Col MF nosort | ecosystem: Host-associated > Plants > Roots > Unclassified | place: USA: North Carolina | collected... | reverse complement strand
CTCTTTATTCTTTTTTTTTTTGACAAAAAAAAAATCACTCTTAATTCTTAAAACTTGGTTTATGCTATTCATCAGCACAAAGTTCCTGCAATTCATACCAAAACCAGCGAAGTACTATTTCTAATTTCTTGGGATCAGGCCCAACAACATGGAAATTGCCTAACAGCCCAAATAATCAGAAGCCCAAAAGTAAAAACAAAAACAAAGCGAGCCTATATTTACACTCAGCGACCAATGTACATCCGCCACGTTATATCGATAATTTTTCATCTAAATTACAAAAATACCACTTCGTTTTCCTCCTCCTTCACTTCCTTTGGCGGCTCTTTTTTTGTCCTCTCTTCCTCTTTTCGTCGGAGCTCGCGAAGCTCTCTCTCCTCAGAAATCAAAAACCCTAAAAACCCTTTTTGTAGCGATGATGGTAGAACCGAATCAGCTCGTTCAACATCTCGAAACTTTTGTTGACACTAATCGTTCCTCTTCTCAACAGGTACCTTTTGATCAATTTTGAGACTTAGAACAACAGTTTCATTGATTCACCAAGTTTAATTTTGTTTTCAGGATGATAGTCTTAAAGCAATTGCTTCTTCTTTGGAGAATGATTCTTTATCTATTACCCAATTGGTAACAATTTCCACTCACTTGACAACTTCTGAATATTCTTCCGTAGGCTTTATTTGTGTTGTTGGCTTATTTCTGTATTGCTAATGTTTAGGTTAGAGAGATGGAGATGTATTTGACAACAACCGATAACCTCGTTCGAGCACGAGGTATTTCGATTCACTAGCTTAGTTTAATGAGCTTATCAATTTGAACGCAATTGGACATTGGTGTGTTCATAACTATAGGTATTCTCCTGCTTGCGGAGATTCTCGATTGTTTGAAAGCAAAGCCGTTGAACGATACAATAGTTCATACGCTCGTTGGATTCTTTTCCGAAAAGCTGGTAATTTGATACTTCTTAAGTTTGATTATACTCGATTCCAATGTGTCTATTCAATTGTTTTAACATAGAAGTGAAACGATTGTTGTACTTGAATCAGGCAGATTGGAGAGCGATGTGCGGGGCGCTTGTTGGTTGTTTGGCTCTACTGAAGAGGAAAGATGTAGCTGGTGTGGTTACTGATATCGATGTACAAGCTATGGCGAAGTCAATGATACAGAATGTGCAAGTGCAAGCTTTAGCACTGCATGAGCGCAAAGTATGAAGCGGTTATTTGTAGTATTCTGTTATCTAATCTGAATGATTGTGTTCTACGCTGGATGGTTTTTTCATTATCTTCTGCTAAATGACTTTGCAGCTCGCTTTTGAACTTCTGGAGTGCCTTTTACAACAACATTCTGAAGCTATTTTGACTATGGTATGCTAATGCTCTCTACTTAGTTCAGAATTAAACATTCGATCTACTGTGTGAGGAATGTTTTCTTGGAAATCTATTTGAGTCAGCTTTGTAGGAAGACAAATAATTATTTATATGTATCCAAATTTGTAATACTACTCGGGACCTTTCCTCACTTTCTTGTAATCCTATTGACTAAACGGCCATTTCCTAGGGTGATCTACTTGTTTATGCTATGTGTGAAGCCATCGACGGAGAAAAAGATCCTCAATGCTTAATGATAGTTTTTCATCTAGTAGAGCTTTTGGCTCCTTTGTTCCCCAGTCCTTCTGGTCCACTCGCTTCTGATGCATCTGATCTTTTTGAAGTTATTGGTTGCTACTTCCCACTTCATTTTACGCATGTGAGTTTAAAGCCTATCCTTTTTATGATGTGCTATATAGATGGGTTTCTCTTTCTTTCACTAAACTGTTTAGTGTGCTCTTTTTTTGGGTTAATTAGACAAAAGATGACGAAGCTAATATTAGAAGAGAGGATCTCTCAAGGGGACTACTGGTGAGTATTGTGTCATAATTCATGATTTGCATAAAGTTCTTGCTGGCTTATTGTGGCTCAATGGCTTAGTTTCTCAAGGTTAAATATCAGTTGATCATTCTGGTTTGGAGTTCCTTAAAAATAAAATGTTTTAGACCCTTAGAAAATGGTATGAAGATTAGACTGAAAAGCTATTTCGCATATCATGTCCATTCTTTGAAAGCTGTTAGGCAAAGTACAGTGACTTGTCCTGTCTCTGGTAATTTATATGCTTCTCTGCTTCTGAGGGCACAGATGCCTTGAAGATGGAAATACTAATTTTTGTTTTCTACATCTAAGTATGGCTTGCAGTTTCAAGCATGGCTGAAATGGTATTAGGTTAAAAATGGGAGAATTATGATAAATCCTGTTTATATATATATAAATGTATAACATTAGGTTAAATTTATTCACTGATGTACTTTATTCAATTTGCAGCTGGCGATCTCTTCGACACCTTTCTTTGAACCGTATGCTATTCCGTTGCTTCTTGAAAAGCTTTCTTCTTCTCTACCAGTCGCAAAGGTGCGTTTAACATGTAGTTTTCTGTTAATACATCTAGATTATATGCCACTCCGGATGTTGGACAAGTGTAGTTATTTTTGTTCCACTCAAACCTGTATAGGTTGATTCTTTGAAATGTCTGAAAGATTGCGCTTTGAAATATGGAGTAGACAGAATGAAGAAGCACTATGGAGCTCTTTGGTCTGCTTTGAAAGATACATTTTATTCCTCTACTGGGACACATTTGTCATTTGCTATAGAATCCCTCACTAGTCCAGGGTTTGAAATGAATGAGATCCACAGAGATGCTGTTAGTCTTCTTCAGAGGCTTGTTAAGCAAGATATCTCGTTTTTAGGTTTTGTAGTTGATGATACACGCATAAACACAGTCTTTGATACCATCTATAGATACCCTCAGTATAAAGAAATGCCTGACCCAAGCAAACTGGAGGTTCTTGTTATCAGTCAGATACTGTCTGTTTCTGCCAAAGCTTCGGTTCAGTCATGCAATATAATCTTTGAAGCCATATTTTTCCGCCTTATGAATACTCTAGGGATTGTAGAGAAAACTTCTACTGGCGATGTTGTTCAAAACGGAAACTCTACAGTCTCTACCAGACTCTACCATGGAGGTCTTCATCTATGCATTGAACTTCTTGCAGCATCAAAAGATCTTATTCTGGGTTTCGAGGAATGTTCTCCAACATCTGGATGTGCAAACTCAGGGTGCTCTATGGTGAAAAGCTTCTCAGTTCCATTGATCCAGGTGTTCACTTCTGCAGTATGCCGCTCGAATGATGATTCTGTTGTGGATGTATATCTTGGAGGTGAATGCTTGTGGTTACTTAATAGATATATCACCATCTTGTGGTTCTTGCCGTCTTTTCTTAATACTGAACTCGGTCTACAATTTTTTCTAGGTTACCATGTTCTTATTCCTATTATCTAAATGATTTATTTTGTTAATGAATACAGTTAAGGGTTTGCTGACTATGGGTATGTTTCGGGGCGGCTCTTCTCCTGTATCGAGAACCGAATTCGAGAATATTTTGGTGACATTAACATCAATCATTACAGCCAAGAGTGGCAAAACAGTGGTGTGGGAATTGGCATTGAAGGCACTGGTCTGTATCGGCTCATTTATTGATCGGTATCATGAGAGTGACAAGGCTATGAGCTACATGAGTATAGTTGTCGACAATTTGGTCTCATTGGCCTGTTCTAGTCATTGTGGTCTTCCATATCAGATGATATTAGAAGCAACTTCAGAAGTTTGCTCCACTGGACCAAAGTATGTGGAGAAAATGGTTCAAGGATTGGAAGAAGCTTTTTGTTCCAGTTTGTCTGATTTCTATGTATGTGTTACCCCCGTGACTAGACCATAAAGTTTTCACTTATATTTGATCTAACAGTTTCTATCTCCAACAAGCAACAGATCGAGAGCTTCCTTGTATCTAACTTCTATTTGGAAACCACTTGTCAGGTCAATGGAAACTTCGAGTCAATTGACAATTGCTCTCAGCTCCTGAAGTGTTTGACCAACAAATTGCTTCCACGGTACCCAAACTTTTCTTGAATTTATTTTATCTCATAGATAAACTAGCTTTGCCAGCGTGAGTATCTAGACTTTTAGTTGTTCGTAAACAGCCAACTATTCTGGATGATACAACTTGTTAACTGCCATACTTTGGTAGCGTATTTAGGTTCTCTCTGTTCAGGTTCATTGTGTTATTCCCCTTAGTCAACCCCTTGTAACTCGGTAGAATCCGTCAAGATTTTATAATAGACATAGAAAACAACTATAGATGGCACATTCACCTAACAGAGAGTTATAATAAGCACATGGAAACCAACAAGCAATGCAATAGCACGAGTGTCTTTTCTATTATTCCTTTACAAAATAGAGACCTCTTTGTGTCTTTTTCCTTCATTTACAAATTTTATCGTTCCAAAGATGAAAACTTAAAAACATTTGTGGTGCATCCATGTGTATGGCTCCACTGTTTTTTATCTGATTGGAGATTCTTTTTCTCTATGCCTTCTCTCTGCCAAGAACAATATTCTTCGTTCCTCTTTTGCATGTCCTTTTGACTCGTGGAATTTTGTTCTGATCTCAATTAGTGTGGCTGAGATAGATGGTCTCGAGCAACTCTTGGTGCATTTCGCTATCAGTATGTGGAAACAAATTGAATTTTGTGGAGTTTTCAGTTGTGATTTTAATGGTAGGGTAAGTGCTCAGATGAACTTTAGACTCTTTGTTTCTCTTCGAACTCGATTTGGTTTATTTATTTTTGATGTCATGAATTTATTTGCTCTTCTATAACAGGAGTTTGTTGAGGCAGCGATGACAACGATGAGGCAAGTTGTAGGAATTGCTTTGGTAGATTCACAGAACAGTATAATCCAAAAAGCTTATAGTGTGGTATCATCTTGTACGCTTCCAGCTATGGAGTCTATTCCTTTGACCTTTGTTGCATTAGAGGGTCTACAGCGTGACTTGTCCTCTAGGGATGAATTGATACTTTCACTATTTGCATCAGTTATCATAGCTGCGTCCCCCTCAGCATCCATTCCAGATGCGAAATCACTTATACATCTGCTTTTGGTAACACTTCTTAAGGGTTATATCCCAGCAGCTCAAGCTTTGGGTTCAATGGTTAACAAATTGGGCTCGGGTTCTGGTGGAACAAATACCTCAAGGGATTGTTCCTTGGAAGAAGCATGTGCTATAATATTTCACGCAGATTTTGCATCGGGAAAAAAGATTTCTTCTAATGGATCTGCTAAAATTATAGTTGGAAGTGAGACAACCATGTCAAAGATATGTTTAGGTTACTGTGGTTCTCTGGACCTTCAAACCCGTGCAATCACAGGACTAGCATGGATTGGGAAAGGTTTACTCATGCGGGGCAATGAAAGAGTTAATGAAATAGCTCTGGTGCTAGTAGAGTGTTTAAAATCCAATAACTGTTCTGGGCATGCGCTGCATCCTTCTGCCATGAAACATGCAGCAGATGCATTCTCTATAATAATGTCTGATTCGGAAGTGTGTCTGAACAGAAAATTCCATGCAGTTATACGACCACTCTATAAACAGCGGTGTTTCTCTACGATAGTTCCCATTTTGGAGTCTTTGATTATGAATTCCCAGACTTCACTATCGAGGTAAATATATCTTTAAGTATATTTATTGTTACTCTTTTATAGTTCTACTCTTTCATAGAAAAATGTTTGGTCATTAGCATCTTTGGTGCTCTTGTGTGTACTCTGTCTTCATCATTAAGTCCTTCTATGTCATTTCCCTAGAATGCAATTGCACCCACAAGAACCGTTTTAGTGTTCCTTTCTGGAAGAATAAGAAGACCTCTTGAAGATTGTTAGTTTAATTTTGGTTAGATGTAGCTACCACATAAACTCATACTAGTTTAGGCTTCGTTGTTGCTCCAAGTTTCAAGTACATATCATAAATAGGCAAGTTACAGTTTATTGTGACAAACAACAAATTTGATTCTCAGCTGACTGGTTTCTTCATTTTTTTTCAGAACAATGTTGCATGTAGCTCTCGCTCATGTTATATCCAATGTTCCGGTAACAGTCATATTGGACAATACCAAAAAGGTGAGCCTTAATTTAGACTTTGTCTTTTGTACCTTTTTAAACAGTTTCTTATTAGACATTGGTCTGTGCAGCTACAACCGTTGATACTGGAAGGCTTGTCTGTCTTAAGCTTGGACTCTGTGGAGAAAGAAACTCTTTTCAGTCTATTACTGGTTTTATCTGGAACGCTTACTGATACTAAGGGTAAGAAAAGTTAGATGCTGGGATACAAAAGCTTATTGCATTATATAAAATCTTGCTTCATTTGTTGAAGATCAAACAATTCTTATATGATTCAAATTCGTTTGCGCCCACTGATAATAGGGATTGTGTATATGGTTGAGTTAATGCAATAGTTGATAAGCCTCAAAAAGACATTTTATATTCAATTTTGCCGAGAATTAACCATTTGATCTGTTTGCAGGACAACAATCTGCCAGTGATAATGCACATATAATCATCGAATGCCTGATCAAGCTTACATCATATCCGCATCTAATGGTGACAAATCATTTTCTTTTCTATAGCATCTTCGTTTTTTCCAACGGAATTGATTCTTGAATCTTCTAATGATAATATGTCCACGTTAAATGGTATGCAGGTTGTTAGAGAAACATCAATTCAGTGTCTTGTTGCGTTGTTGGAATTGCCGCATAGAAGGATTTATCCTTTCAGAAGAGAGGTTAGTTAAAAGATCTAACCCACATGTTTTTAGTGTAGAGTAAGAAATGTGTCTAATGACTTTGGAATTTATTTCAAGGTTTTACAAGCAATAGAAAAGTCACTCGATGATCCGAAACGGAAAGTTCGAGAAGAAGCTATTAGGTGCAGACAGGCTTGGTTAGTAACGTAAAACTCATCAGTTATCTTTTTCGTAATTGCGGCTTTTAATCACTATCTTGTGAAATAATTCTGATCATTGTCAAAATCAGGGCGTCAATCACATCCGGAAGTAACATATTCTGAAGTTGAATTGAGAGATTAACGAAGCCAAGTTATCTTCTTCAAAGTAATATTCTTTTTTACATTTGTGACATTTGTTAGAGAGCCAGCGAATCAGTGTCTTGTGACACATTTAACGCATACCAACCAATACCATCTAACATTTGTGATACAGTGAGTGACACTTACACTTTAGTTGAGTAGTCTTTAGAAGAGTTTATTGGTCAGCGAATTTTAAATAATTTCGAAATTCAAACAAAATTATAGGTGTTATTAGATCATTGATTTTAAAATTCTTGTCAAAAACTTTGTAATATTTGTTCATTGATTTCTCAAGACCAGTTGAATTCCAGTTTTTTTTGTCAATGATTCTCATTATATTCTCATCATATAAAAAGTTTGACAATTTTGAATGTAGTTTTAAGGTAAATTATACAAAAAAGATTTGGACGTCTTAGCATGCAAGCGTACTTTTACCAAACAAAAAGAAGAGTTTCCAAACGTTTCGCTTCTGGTTCCATGTAAGTATGTAACCTAAGGGGACAATTCAAGTATTTTTTTCTATTTATTGTCGTTTTGTAAACAGAGTTTTAATGACCAATTGGGCTTTGTGTCCTTTATATTGTCAGGGCCGGCTTTGCAGAGACATAAACTAGAATTGCTCCAGAACAACATCTTCTTCTACACCACCACAAGCTGCCTCTTGTCTTTTGTTATAAGTATAAGATTTCTGTTGTTGTATTATTCGGAAATTCCCAATTGGTTATGCCAACTTGAATTTGATTTTTACCGAGCAAACGACTCTGATTTTGATACAAACCAAATAGACATATAACCGTCATGTCTTATATCCCCTTGCTTTTGCTTCTGTTTCGGAGTTGCTTTACAACCGTTACATCTTCGATCCCCGCACAACCGTCATATCATCTATATATCTTCTTTTTGTCGAAATAAATGATTGTAGTTTGATATCATCTATCTACCTCAAATACTTGAGTTTATCACACATGACTGTCTTAAGTAGTTTGACAATTCTAAGCATAATACTAAAAATGGATCCTTTTATCTGTATACGATATCACTAAAATCTCATTAAATTTAAATATTAATTAGGGGTTACAAAAATAAAACTAAACCGTAAATCTGTATTTGTTATGCAAAGTTATGTGCAAGTTGGTCAAAGAGTATCAATGATTCGTCCAGTTGCAATTACCCATCAAAAAGTTTGGTAGATCAGATCGTCTAAGTGATTAAATTAATGATTTAATCATGTGTGTATATAGGAGTATTTAAAAATGGTCTGAATTGATTACTATCTATATTATTCAAAAGAAAAGATTCTATCTGTCTACTATTCCACGTTCATGGATTGTTGATATATTCATCTGCTTTTTCACTTTGAGCAACAGTGGAAGCAATAATGAACTTTGACTTTCAAAATTTGTTCATCTTAATCCTCCTCTGCCTACTTTCAGTCCTCTGTTACTCTCTCTTCTTCAAGAAACCAAAGGATGGCTTCAATTTGCCTCCGAGTCCTCCGTCTCTACCGATCATTGGCCACTATTGTTGATTAAATTATTGATTTAATCATGTGTGTATATAGTATTTAAAAATGGCGTAAATAAATAATATATATACATCTTAACACCATCAAATTATTTTGTATATTACAAAAAATGAATTGAAATTGCATATCTATAAATTTAAATTTATGAATGATGTAAATATAATTTTATTTGTGTAATATAAATCAATAAAGTATTTGAAATTTAATTTTTAAATTTATTTATAAGTTAAAAAGTTATGTTATTGTCATATATAACATTTTTTAGTTTAAATTATTTAAGCTTATTTACAAAATTTATTTATAATACTGCAGAATCCAAAAACATATTTTATGTGGGGAATATTTTTTTTATATATACATATTTTATGAGGTTTTAATCGGGTAATTTAATATTTTTCTATTTACAAATAAACGTTGAGTAAATTTAGAAACAAATTTGTTAAGTTAACGATAACTCGAGGATTAAATTTGTGCAGACGATAGTTAGGAAACAATTGTATTAATTGCAAATAATTGAGGAATAAAATGATTATTTTCTCATCCATTATTTAAGTACTCCTTTTGTTTTACAATATAAGTTGTTTTAGCTAAAAACACACAAGTTAAGAATATTTACTTTTAAAAAGTTTAACCAATTATAAAAGAGACTGCATTATAGAAATAATCATAAAATATTAAAATTATATAATTTGTATAGAAACTTGAAAACAACTAATATTGTAAAATAAAAAAGTTAGTCCAAAACAAATTATATTGTGAAACTGAGGGAGTATTAATATATAATCTTTTGATTATTTAAAGACAAAATAATGAAATAAAATTGACGTTTAATAAAAAAGCCTCCAGATTCTCATATGGATTCCCAAACACGTGGTAGACATATCCACGAATTTGCACCATTGATTTGAGTCATTATTTCTTGAGATATGTTACTTTAATCGGTCTTAATCGAGATAAGAACTTTTTTTGGAGTGGGAGAGGGGAAAGTTCGAGATAAGATCTGGCGACAGAAAGATAAATTATATAATTGCGTAGATTTATATAATTAAATAATAAAAAATACTGGCATTGGAAAATGATTATATAAAATGTTTTGTTTCCTGATATAAAGAAATGTTCGAGTTTTAGTTCTAGAATATTTTAGTTATTCAAAAAAAGAAGAAAACAAAAATTAACGAGAAAAACAAGAGATTAATAATACTATAATATTTTAATTTGCTATCTTGACAGTAATTTACTATTATATTTTGCTATTGACAGTAATTTTACTTGGTAGCATGTTTAAGATCGGTCGGAAATTTAACCGTTCGTTTGATTACCAATCAGATAAGCCGTTGAAATGTAGGAATAAAACGAGTTGCTGAAATAGGTGATCAAAAGTGGGGTTATGAACCATCAAAAGATAAGTGAGCTTAGAACCATCTTGTTTATAAAAACGGGCAGTTGAAATCTGTGTAATTATTTAATATTTTAATTTTCTTAACAATAATTTTATATATTATTACTTTTGGAAAAAGTTTAAAAATGAAAATAAATTTAAAAGTTTATCTTTAAATTTAATGTATTTAGTATTACAATTATAATAATGATTTTGCTCCACCACTTGTTACTAATCATAAATAGTATTAAATTTTAACCACCGGTACAGCGTGACTATTTATTTATTAAAAGTAGTGATTTTAAAATTTAATAATTATGTATTGTATATAAAAGTTTGTTAAGTGTACCATTTTATAAAACATAAATATATTATATAATTTTTATTAAGTAATGGTATATCATATGACAATTTTTGTTTTATATAATTTTATATAAATTAGGTTGATTTGATATGTCTAATATTAATACTATTAAAAATAATAAAATGAGGATTTAGCCAGTCAGTATTAGTATTTAGCTGTCAATTTATTTTTATATTAATGTTGATTTAAACCTGTCCACATACCCACATACGCTCGTTTTAACTCAATCGTCATTTCTGTTCCATATTTCTAACCGTCTTTTCTTTGACCTTCATCTTAAAACCGCAGAAACTTTTTAAATGATGTTACCAATCCAACTTAACAATGTTTTTACCATTTAGTCGCTTGTTACCTATCATAACTATTATTTAACCACTCATTTCTCGTCTGCTATCTTTTACCATCTTCTCTTTAACTGCCTTTAATTTTGCACAACCGCTAAAAAACTTTTAACCACCTTGTTTGAACGATGTTACGATCGAACCCTATGTCAGTTAAACTTGTAAATAACTCTATAAAGAGCCTTAAGTTTAGTTTGCTTCTCCAATCCAAAGTTCGAGAAGAAAAATGGAAGCAATAACTAAAAATGGGTCGCTCTCTCAAACTCTTGTTCATTGTGGGCCAAAAAGCTTGAGCTCGTTCATCCCAGTTCGCTGTCTTAGGTTTTCTAAGAATCCGTTCCCCAAAAAGTTGGTCGTAACTAGAGCTAGGACGAGCATTAACAGTGATCATGAAGCCGCAAATCGTCCGTTATTTCAGTTTCCACCTTCCCTATTGGATGATCGCTTCCTTTCCATTTCCGCCAACCAGTCGGTATGCAAAGATATGACCTCTTTAAGAATATATATCTTTCAATAGCTACATATTTGATGTGCTAAAAAAGTTTATATATTTTAATCTATAAAGGAAATTGATAGCCTTGGGAGAGATATCGAGGCACTTAAGGCTAAAGTGAGTGAAAAGCTGGTTTGTATGGACGTAAAGGAGAGGATTCACTTGATCCATCTGCTAGTCAGTCTTGGAGTCGCTTACCATTTCGAGAAACAGATCGAAGAATTCCTGAAAGTTGATTTCGAGAACGTGGAGGATATGAACCTGGGAGAAGAGGATATGTATAGCATTTCTGTCATCTTCAGGGTTTTTAGGCTGTACCGTCACAAGTTATCTTCCGGTGAGAAACCTTATTTTGTTAGACATGTATCAAAAGAGTGCACAAACCATTTATAAATGAGGAAATTCATATATACTAATGCAAAGATATATCTATACATAGATGTGTTCAATAGGTTTAAAGAAGAAAATGGGGATTTTAAGAAATGCCTTCTCGATGATGTAAGAGGTATGCTAAGCTTCTACGAAGCTTCATATTTTGGGACGAATACAGAAGAAATCCTTGACGAAGCAATGGGCTTCACGCGGAAACACTTGGAACTATTTTGTTGGAGGCAGCAATGAGGAACATTTATCTGGGCACATAAAAAACGTGTTGTATCTTTCTCAGCAAGAAAACGCAGAGGTGGTGATGTCAAGAGAATATATACAGTTCTATGAACAAGAGACACATCACGACGAGACCTTGCTAAAATTTGCCAAGATCAATTTCAAGTTCATGCAGTTGCATTATGTTCAAGAGCTTCAAACTATCGTGAAGTAAACCTTTATCTTATACTCTATTTATAGAATAAAAAAATGTTTTCATGTCATCATTCTAAGTTCATGCAGTTGCACATATTCAAGAGCTTCAAACCATCGTGAAGTACACGTTTTATCCTACTTTATTTATAGAATAAAAAAAATATTTTCATGTTATTATTCTCTATTTTCGTAAGTGCAGATGGTGGAAAGAGCTTGACTTGGAATCAAAGATCCCTAATTACTACAGAGTTAGAGCCGTGGAGTGCCTCTACTGGGCAATGGCAGTGTATATGGAGCCACAATATTCAGTTGCTAGAATAATACTGAGCAAGTCCTTGGTGTTGTGGACCATTATAGATGACCTATATGATGCCTATTGTACTCTTCCAGAAGCTATTGCTTTCACTGAAAATATGGAAAGGTACGTTTTGATATCTTCTTCTGGTCTTATCCCAATATTTTTCTTCCCATAACATTTTTCCCTAAAAGTGATAAGAAAAAGTCTGATATAATAGCAAGTTGTTAGGAAAACTATTTTAGTTGTACGTACGTATTTGTTTGTTTAATTAAATTCCATTAGGATACACTCAAATAGTTGGTCTAATAAATTCAAAAGTACATGTTCGGTGTCCAGCCCTACCGATAAAGCTGATTTTGATGCATATACTTGGAAAAATGTTTTTTTTGTTCGTTTGTTGTTAAGTCGATGTCCTTGTAACATTTTTATTTTTAATGCCCATCCCATGGATAGTTTATAGTTCCATATATGTATTGTGAATAAACAATTTATATATATTTTTAAGAATAATGATCATGGTGGAACCGTGGAAGATAATAGGATCATTTGACATGGGTTTTAATTCAAATTACAACAGGTGGGAAACTGATGCCATAGACATGCCAGATCATATGAAGGTCCTCTTGAGGTCATTGATAGACCTTATGGAAGATTTCAAAGGAGAAGTGAGATCAGAAGGAAGATTGTACAGTGTGGAATATGGAATAGACGAGGTATGTATCTCCTCAAATATAAAGATATGTTTGAACAAATGTTTTACAAATTAGGTTTTTGTTTTTTTGTCAACAACATTTAAATTAATCTTAAAATAATCATCTTAAAAAATGTTATTTACATATGTGATATGATTTTTCGTACCAAATAATCTTCTTTAACATTTGCACAACAAAAAATTAAAGATAAAGAAAAGCTTAAAAATTCTTTCTTGTCGTTCCCAAATTAGCTTTTTTCTTTCTATATTATATCTATGTAAATTTTTATATTTATCAAATTATCTTTTAATTAGATGTAAAAAAAAAATAACACAAAGATTAATTAGTTTTTTAAATTTTGTGCTTTTAGCCAAAACATCATATATAATGAAACAAAAAGAGTATTACGTAATTATTTTTTTTGAAAAACTAAATAAAGTATATAGGGCTTCTAATTTACTTGAAGTGGTGGAACTCTTCTTGGTACGTATATAATGTGATGAATTGATATGGATGCTTAAACAGTGGAAAAGACTATTCAGAGCGGACCTTACAATATCAAAGTGGGCACGCACGGGATACATACCAAACTATGACGAATACATGGAGGTTGGAATAGTGACTGGGGGAGTAGATGTCACGGTTGCGTTCGCCTTCATTGGTATGGGGGAAGCAGGAAAAGAAGCTTTTGACTGGATAAGATCAAGACCGAAATTCATTCAAACTATAGATCTAAAATCACGTCTCAGAGATGATGTTGCCACCTACAAGGTACAATTTGGAATGCACACGAATCACATATACCTATTCTTTCGTTTATATAACTTACAAAATCTGGTATGAAATGATAATTAGGATGAAATGGCTAGAGGAGAGATTGCGACAGGAATCAACTGCTATATGAAACAATATAAAGTTACCGAAGAAGAAGCGTTTCTAGAGTTTCATAGAAGGATTAAACATACTTCCAAGCTAGTGAATGAAGAGTATTTTAAGACGACAGTACCTTTGAAACTTGTGCGTATAGCTTTTAACGTTGGACGGGTTATCGATACCAACTACAAGCATGGCGATGGATTAACCTATACAGGGATAGTAGGAGGCCAAATCACCTCTTTGTTCCTTGATCTAATCACCATTTAGGGTCTATGATTCCAAGTCTTTACGAACCTCTTCAATTTCCCGAATAAGTGAAAACGTTTGCGTTTTACCATCCATATTTACCTTATAATTTGAGTAAGTGTTTTGAATACATCTATATTTTTGTCTATATTTATAATCTCTGTTGTGTTATAATGGATCCATTCATACATGGCCTGTGGTTTCTATATTTTGTGTGGAAGGAGAGAAACAAACGAAGACATATATCAACCCAACGAACGGATAGTCACTTGACTCGATTGATTGCGAAAAACGATCTGCCAACGTACGTGTAGTGTCACTTAGATATCATGACTCTCCATAGTTGAGATTACTACTCCAAGTTAAAGGTGTTTTTAATTTATACATTTTGGTCTTTGCTCCTTTTTTACATAAAATCCTTTTTCCTTATTTGGATAATAAATTTAACATTTCATCCAGAAGAAAAATTATTATCTCCTATTTCTTTCCCATCAACTAAAAAAATTGTATATTGGAAGCAGGAAATCAAAATTATAGTTTGTCAGAACTAGGTATGTTTGTATATGCTACTCGGACAAAGAGACTGTATTTGATGGACACATCTATACTAACAAAGAAAAACTTTTCATTTCTTAAGTTTAGTTCCTACCATTTCACAAAAAATATTTCATAGAATCATAGTAATATTAAAATTTAAATATCAAATATCCAATACTATCCCGTTATGGTATACAATTATCTCTTCCGACAAAACAAAAAACGCATATCGTGTATATCACAGATTCACATATCAGATTTATTTTATTGTATACAATGTTCTTCTCTCACATAGCTTTTTTAGTTGGTCACAACTCACATGTTAACCCCAAAATTAACTTCTCTTACTAAATATAAAATTCCTTATACGTTGATGCTAGGTTATTCACCATGTCCATGACCTAGTTTTAATGAATTTATTTTATTACATTAAAGTCTCATATGACAGTATATTTATCAATTTAATGACGTAAACACTAAACCAAACGCTCCTAGCACACCGGCATTTTCAAAATTTCGATAGTTCCCTTATTGTTTATACTATAAACTCTTTAATCTCGAGTCGGCCTTAAATCTTAATCGTTTATCCCTACGTATTAAAATAAGCCTCGAGGTCTTATAGAGGATTCCAAGACACGTGATAGACATATCAACCTGCTATTGTAATTAATAGTCCCCTTATTGTTTATACTTTATAAAAGTCCTTAATTTTGAGTCGGCTTTAAATCTTAATCGTTTATCCCTACGTATTACAATAAGCTTCGAGATCCTATAAAGGATTCCAAAACACGTGGTAGACATATCAAGCTGCTATTGTAATTAATAGTTCGAGATAAGATCCTTTTCTTTGGTGGGAGAGGGGAAACTCGAGATAAGACCTCTGACAGAATTGTTTTTAATGTAATTGCTAATAATTAAGGGAATCTTTTAAAATCTATTACTTTTCGAAAAATGGTTTTAAAGTCTATAACAATTAACAATAAATTTTAAAATCTATCACATTTAATTGTTACGTACAAATTTGGAGATAAAGGACAATTGGTGATACACTTTTCTTTTTGTCTCCAGATCCTGTTTTCGATTAGAAATTCTTTGTTACGTTTATGTCTTGTTTTCGATTTCATCATTTTTCTCTATTATTATGAATTCCACATCTTGTCTACCAATTGTTTTCATTTAAAGATTTTGATTCTTATTTAGATTTTTCACAATCTATTTTGGTTCACAGATTAGTTAAGCATTATTGTCTTCACCTACACGTTTATAATTGCATATAATTTTATTTAAATAATATGTTATATCAGAGACAAGTTCATATCGAATGAGTAATAAAATCAGATCAGGAACAAATTCAGATCGAATGGTAGACAAGATAATATGATATAACTTGATTTTTTGGTTATTTTGCAATAGAAAGAAAAAAATCAATAAATCGGGTCGGAGAAGACAATAATGCTCAACTAATCTGTAGACCAAAATAGATGGTGAAAAATCTAAATAAAATTCGAAACCCTTAAATGAGGACAATTGGTGGACAAGATCTGGGATTCATGATAATTTTGAAAGATGATGAAATCAGAGACAAAATCTAGACGCAACAGAGAATTTCCAATCGAGAACAAGATCTCGAGATAAAAACGAAAGTTATTTGTTTAGTCTCAGGAGATATAATGTTTATTGGTTAAAGCACACATGTTTCGAGGAAATAGAGATAAATAGAAATAGAAAATAAATAGAGAGAAAAAAGAAATAAAGAGGAGAGATAAATAAGAAATATAAATAGAGAGGGTAAATTGGTAATTTAAATAATAAATGTGGTAGAAACTGAAAAGAAATTAGAAATGTGGTAAATTTTGAAAGAAATTAAAAATATGATAATTGTTGTAGTTTTCTCAATAATCAACAAGAAATACAATAGATTAATAATATTATACTATTATTTTTTGTAAAGTAAAAAAGAGTTTTTTTTGTTTATGTGGTAAATTAAATCTACCATTATTCTTGTCTTTTCATTAATTATTTATTTAATTTTACTATTCATTTTTCCAAACACTATTAATTCCATATACGTTACTACTTATTCTTATTAACTAAACATACCAAAATTCAATCTCTCGAATTTTTGATAAAAAACTTTATATTAAATTCATTGTATTTCTTTAATTAAAAATAATAATATAAACATGTATGCATTTAACACCATCGAATTTTTTTATATATTATAAAATTGAATTGAAACTCCAAACTATAAGCTGCAAATTTATTTGTATAATATAAATCAATAACATATTTGAATTTAAATTTTAAGCATATTTATAAACTTAAAAGTTGTGTTATTGCATTGTATTTATCCAATATTATTTTAATTTAAAATATTTTAGCGCATTTAAGTTTAATATCTTAGGATCCATAAACACATTGGGGAACAAATCTTTTTATATATAAATTTTATCTCAAATACGAAAAATTTATACATTGTTTAAATATAATATAATCTTTTGATTAGTTAAAGACAAAATGATGAAAACAAAACTTGAAATTGACATTTTAATAAGGAAGACCAATCCAAAAAAAACAATCAATTAGAAGAATCTTATTTGGAAAACTAAAAGAAAGAAAACAAGAAAAGAAAAAGTGTAACATTAGAAGGATTCCAACTTGAAATGGAAGATGGGGAGTTACTTTAAAGGATTCAACCAACTAAATCTGCCATAAAAACCGGAACCAAAAAATCAAACTGAACCGAACCGAATTGAAGGATCCTTGTTTAGTTATGGATATTAGTAAGTACCTAAATGGATCTCAGTCACACTATCCATAGATATCGGGTATTATCGAACCGAACCAAATATCCATGGTTGCTTGAATGGAACCAAAATGTTTGGTCAATCCTCTACTAGGATATTAGGCCATTATAATTTTGTCAAAACAGTTTCAGCTATTTGGATATTTAGTTTTTTTTTTCGAGTACTCTAATTTTTTTGGGTATTTTGAGTAAACTAACCGGAACCAAACCAAACCAAATTCATATCCATTGGAGTTTGGTTATTTATCAGTTTTCTTTCTAAGTATCTGAACTGACAAGTAACCGAACCAAATCAAACATAAAGTTTTCGGTTCTCTTATTGACCCTAATGGGCTGGAACCAAAAAACCAAAAAAAAAGAAAAACTGAATGTAACCGAAGAACCGAACGCCCAGACCTACAACCAACTATACTAAAACATTTTTTGGAGTAAAAAAATACACAACAAAATTTATAAACCAGTATGGGGCAGCTGCCCCATATATTCAAAACCTCCATCTGTCCATCTTTATAGCCCAGTGTTAGCAATGAACCTGGATTGGCGGAAAAATGTCGATAATTTAGCTGAGAAGAACATGGAACTCGTGGCGGAGATGAAATAAGCTTTCAGATGTGGACAACATAAAATTTTTGGAGGTTTACTTGAAGGAGAAGTTACCAAAGCTGCATTTTTCCGAGAATTCCAGGATTCCACCAATCATAGGAATGGTTAGAGAAGGTCTAATCTCTAATGGTTAAACAAAATGGAACAAACGTTCAAGAATGTTTCAAAAATCATGGTTATGACAGCATGTATTTCTCCATGAGATCTATCTTTATTGGACATGGTCCAAGGTTTAGGAGCAGAGCCGTGCCTATAGCTTTATCTAGGGGTGTCAAAATGGGTCAAAATTCATGGGTCAACTCAACTCAACTCAACTCAACTTAACCCATGAACCCTGATGAATTGAAAATTTTGACTCAAATGAGTTGATGGGTTAAATGAGTTATTGAGTCAATTGGTTTGATGAGTAAAATGAGTTGGGTTGTAATGGTTAATGGTTTCAATGGTTTACCCAATTAACCATCAAATTTTGTAAAATTGAATTAAACCAACTAAAATCTCTAAACCAATGTCAATTTAATTTTAACCAACACATCTAAACCAATTTAATAAAATCATTATTTTTCCAAATTTGTTAAATATACAAGCAATGAAATTGAGAAAAAGTAAACTCGTAATTTTTCCAAAAAAACATAAACCGGTGATTTTTCCGCCAAAAACGAAAACCCGTGATTTTCCCGCCAAAAACGAAAACCCGTGATTTTCCCGCCAAAAACGAAAAACCCGTGATTTTCCCGTCAAAAACGAAAACCCGTGATTTTCCCGCCAAAAACGTAAACCCATGATTTTCCCGCTAAAAACGTAAACCCGTACTTTCCCGCCAAAAACGTAAACCCTTGATTTTCTCACCAAAAACATAAACCCGTGATTTTCCCGCCAAAAACGTAAACCCTTGATTTTCCCGTCAAAAACGTAAACCCGTAATTTTCCCGCCAAAAACTTAAACCCGTAATTTTCCCGCCAAAAACGTAAACTCGTGATTTTTCTGCTAAAAAAGTAAACCCGTAATTTTCCCGCCGAAAACGTAAACTCGTAAAAAGTGGAATCCGTAAATATTCTAAGTTTGATGATAGTAAATTAATAATTATTAATAATGATAATTATTTATTATTGTTTTATAATAATAATGAATTAAATTATTACTTAAATGAGTTAAACCATTTAACAACTCAACCCATCAAATTAAATGAGTTATGGGTTGACCCAACTCATTTTGTTAAATGAGTTGGGTCAACCCATAACTCATTTAATTCTAAACTCATTTGATTATGAGTTGAGTTGGGTTGGGTTACCTATTTTGACACCCCTAGCTTTATCAAAATGACATTTGCCATAAGCCACCTGAAATATTAACATTTTAAAGGCCACATTCTATATAAATTTATTGTTTCTTTACTTTTTAATCAGTGTTATAAGATTATATAATGAAATATTCTATACTATTATACTCTAAAATCATTTCTTAAAACAGATATGTATCTATATTATGAATCTTTACCTACACATAAGAAAAATTGTGTATTTTGGTTACATGTTGTAAAGTTATAAAATTGTAAAATATTTTAACTATAATGTTTTTAAGTGTTTTAAATAATATTTTGTAAAGTAATTTGAGTGGTAAGTTAAGAAATTACAAAATGAAACGTATGCATGTTTCAAATTAAAAATGTCATATATAGTTACAAGTTGCATGCATTAGGCCTCTCGAAGCTTAGGCACGACACTGTTTAGAAGGGGAAATAAAGTGTCATCGTTTGAGAATGTTCAGGTCTACAAGAGAAACAAGAGAAATAGAATGAAGAAAACTATCCGTTATTAGCTCGAGAGACACATGAATAAAAATAAATGAATGATAATCTATCTGTTCTATCTTGTGATGTGACCTATGCAAGTCAGTGTAAGGGCCAGGTTAATAAAAATTCTTGATGGATGTCTTTAGCATAGGTTAATAAAAAAAATAAAGACACTTCTTCTGGTTGGTGTCTAAAATATCTTTCTATAGACATAAATCTAAAATTAAAGACACTCTATTTATTTTATATTCTTTTTTTAGTTTTATATTTAAAAACACCTACAAATATAATAACATGAAATCTATATTCTATTACTGTGTTTACTAGAACAAATTATGTGCTACTTTATACTATTCAAAAAATTGTATTTTCCGGGATTGATTTATAAATATTGTATTTAAACCTTAGAAAAAATGTTTGAACAAAAACTTTTTTTCGAATAAATTATATTTTACATTTTAATTAGAAAATAAAAAAATGGGTTCGAAGATAAGTTTACTATGATCAAAGAAAGGGAAATCCTTGAGGGAAGAATACATTTATGTGGGACAAGCGTGAAGAAGACTGGCCAATGAATCTAAATATAAAAAGAGAAAGAAAAAAATAAGGATGTGTTTAGGTTCAAGGTTTACATAATTTTGTTAAACGTTGTTTGATATGAGGCTTTCAGTTAAATGCATAAAAAAGATTTACTAGGATATAATTTAGGATCATATTGTTTCGAAAGTATAGAAAGAGGAGATCATACAAGTAGAATCTAATAAGGAGAAAGTAGAGCAATGGGAGAAAAGAATCCTCAAGCGACTTTAGGAACAATTATCTACGATCACCATAAAAAGGTATAGAGGATACACAACACACTGATTTTGCTTGGAATGCGCCAAGCAAACATTTTTCACTTATTCTTATTAATAATAAATTTTTTACAAGAATTCTATTAGCTCGGCAATTACTTGACATATTCTACCCGAATAGTCAACCTCTACTAAAAACAAATCAAAGCCTAATTCTTTCATCCGTTTCTTATCACACACCTGGGAAGAGAAAGAGAATTACAAACACCACTTTTTAAGCTTTTTCTAGGCTTCGAAAGCTATACACGTATGGCAATATTCTAGAGTGTTTCGGCGGCTCAATGCCTATTTCTAGAAAATTTATACTATTCTCCAAGAATCGATGAGCGGGATCTTTCTTGAACGTCAAACCTATCTCTTTTCTTGTTGGGATTTTCCTTGATTTCCAAGCCTATCACTTTCCTTGTTTGAGATCCTTCTTGATATTTAAGTCTATCTCTTTCCTTATTTGTTGAGAAGAATATTCACCAAATCTTTTCAACCGACTTTCGTCTTTGATCACCACGCTAAGTCAGCAAAGCGTCTTGGCACGTCACATCAACCACTCCAGCTCCATCATGTCAGCTTACGCGTCCATGTCAGCAATTCAGACGTTTGATGTAGATTTGATGCAGCTTCCTGATATCCAAGAGTTTCCTAATGTCCACCATCTCGTTGTCCTGATATCCATCAACTTGTTATTCTGATATCTAACAGCTCCTGATATCCATCAGCTCGTTGTTGTCAGAATCTGCATCTTCACACCACACCCATAATCCATTGCTAGTGAAATTTTTGAGTAGGCTTGATCATTGTCCTTCCTCCTTGGGTCCTTGAGAGGATTCATCACCCATCACATAACCATATACTCCCATGTCAAACACAGCAAATTGATTGCTTACTAAGACACTGTTCTGCACAGTCTCATTTGCCAATGAACCTGAATGAGGAGGAGTAGCTAGGATAATTACCAAGGCTGGAGATCACTATTTATTTTTTTATCTTCCATTTTGCTATAATCTATAGAAGATGACATGAAGAGGTTTGACAAACAAAAAAAAAAAANAATATCATGA
>Ga0041059_1001087_pt1 | contig 21668 bp, 11 predicted proteins | sample AraColnosormetaG_FD_56232 | JGI IMG/M metagenome (GOLD analysis project Ga0041059, IMG submission 56232) | Arabidopsis roots microbial communities from North Carolina, USA - Col MF nosort | ecosystem: Host-associated > Plants > Roots > Unclassified | place: USA: North Carolina | collected... | reverse complement strand
GTAATCGGTACCGGCGAGTTGATTGGTTTTATCTTAGGGTCAGTTATGTCTAAAATATAGGAAATACACACAATATCATTGGACTATTTATTTTGGTTAGTTACCTAATTATAATATTTTTGTATGTTATAAATGCAAATTTCCATAAAATGATCCCCTTCTATATTAGCTGTGAAGATATATCTCTTTTTTTGTCAAGTTGAGAGCTATACTTTATGAGTTTACTTTTTTTGTTTATCCACTGAAAACTGAAACTGTATAATAAATATATTGTAAAACATTTACTGCATATTAATAATTATGTTTTTGTTGATGTATCTATTAAACATGATGTTGAGTTACGTTCCCATTTTGTAGTTGGTTTACCTCAATTGAAGCATCGGGTTACGCAGAGCGCCTGGCTGAGCTAGAGGGTTCAATACAAAAAAAGAAGTGGGAAAGAGAGTTCGACGTGCTTTACATTCTACGCATGGAATATTTAGTTGTGATGTGTAGCATATGATAGAACTAGTTAGTTTATTTTTTTGTTAAAAGGCTTTAGCTAGTTAGTTTAGCTGAAAACAATTTTTTACCCATTTTATTTCACTAATAAATGTATATGAAAGGGTTATACATATATTAATATATATATATATATATATATGTATATTTTTATATTACATCCAAATTTCCATTAGCTAATTAATTGACACCTATGAGCAATTACGTCATTCTTCATTCGTTGCCCTATGTATTAAAATTGCATCATTCTTCATTGGTGGATTAGTTTTCACGGTGCTGTCCAGCCCTTAGCCCCTTACTAACTATGCTGTAGTATTTGTTAGTAAATTTGTAATAATCTGGTGATAGAATACATATTTAGCTCGTCGATACAACTATACATTGAAAAAAAAAAAAAATGAAAGTTGTTAAAGAACTATACATCGATAAAGAAAAGTTGTTAAAGAACTATACATCGATTTTAATAGATATTTTAAATTGCAAGACAAATAATACGAGTTTCTATAGTTTTGAGCTTAGTCTGAACTAGTGAACTTCAATCTAAATTTTATCCAGATATTGCAAAAACTAACAAAGACAAAACTGTGGTATCCGTGAAATCGTCTAGATTTGTAGTTTGGTAAGATCGTAAGAAAAACAAAAAAAAAAGCTCAAGGATTTGAAATGTTATGACAAAAAAAGAAGTGTGATTGTAGCTGATTGAAACGTAATATCCACGCGCCATAAATGCCTTACATATTTATTTTCAGCCTATCTATTTAACTCACGATCGGGACTTGTCGACTCAACAACTCCTTTTTAAGCTCTCTTATTTTTAGATTTTTTCCCCCTTCTTTATATGATCATTTTCTTTTACATTTATTCTTCTTTTCGATCGTTGAATAATTCTTGGTGAATCAATTTTTTTTTTATTTTTTGTAAACATTTATGAATATTCCTACTAATTCTTTTGGGGATGGGAGGGTAAAGAAAAAAATAGCTTACAGCATTTGATAAGCTGTATTGCTCAAATTTAGATAGAAATTTTTTTGTCTTATATAATGTGAATAAAACAAAAATGTTAGGCTGTTGGGTACGTAATATATTTAATGCCAAAATAAACGCAAAAGCTTATAGAGACAGAAAATAGCATTAAAACCATCATCATCTTGGATCACGAGATCTCTCATTGGTTCCTTTCACTTCTTCCTCTCTCTATCCGTATCTTCTTGATGCCTTGTTGTTTACTTCTATACTTTCACCAATTCGACTGTTTATTAGTATTTTTTTAAAATTTTCCCATATATTAGGATTTCTCATTCTTTTTTGTTCAAACAGTGTTTTTCATTCTATTTGCACTATTCATTGACGGAGACAGAAAAAAATCTTTTCGGAATTTAGTATTTAGATTTTTAAAATTATATGACAACATACTATCAAAATATAGTAATTAATTTTTTGCATTTTGTATACTTGATGTTCCCGCATAGATATGTTGCAATAGACCAAAATCTTGTTGTTCCCACATTTCATAAACTTTTAAAACCAAAGTTTTGGGAGTCTTTTATATATATATAAACTACCAAATAAATTAGTAGAATTTCTGACAAGAAATTTTGATTAATTAACGTCATAAATCTTTCAAATAGTTTTCTCCTATACTAGATTTTGAGTGTCTTACATGCATATAATTCAATGTTATAATGTGAGGCACAATCAACTCAAGTCGTCACGACAAATTTTGAGTTCTCAGAACACATCAGTGGAGAAGCATATATCTACCTTAGAAGAGTAAATTACCGGAATGAGATGTCGAATAATAGAAGGGTACCGGCACAAGATTGAGAAAAGTTAGCCAATATGAAATCGTCAAGAGAAATAGGAAGCACTACATGCGTATATATGTACTTGTGGTCACTACTCAATCATACAATAGAGAAATAGGAAGCATTACATGCGTATAAATGAACAAACATTAGTGGATATATTTTTTATTAAATGAAACGTAATCATATATGAATTTTGATTCAATCCTTCAATGTTCTTGTACGAAAGCTAAAGCTTGGTATAGATAAAAATTTGATTCAATCATTCAATGTTCTTGTACGAAAGCTAGAGCTTGGTATAGATAGTAGCGTTGGCCTGAGTGTTTTAACTTTAATATTTCGTCGTACTAACTATAGACTAAAGTGAAAAAGTTGATAAAAGAAACCAATAAAAAAAAACATGGAAAAAAAAGAAAAGAAGAAGAAGTAAAGATGGAGGAGGGGTCCATTTCTGCCACCGTCCTCTCGTCTTCAAGGTCTGCAACACAGTATATGCCTTAACCCTACACCTTTTTTTTTGCATACAATTTACCGTTTTTTTTTATATTAATCATGGAACTTGCAATATCACAATGTATTTCTTTTGTACCGTGAACCTTTTAGCAAGTAATAAATCGCATTGATTACTATCTCTCTGTCTTGATACTGACAGTTTAACTCTCTGGCTAAAGAACAAATGTTGTTTGCAGAGGTATCAATTTTTTTAAATGACAGTAATTTAAATTCCTTTAACCGGATTTTTTTTTTCTAACTATGAATTGATTGTTCAAATTGTTTAAGTAACCAAGTTGGTTAACAATTATATTGGTAGTGTTTATAGTAAAAAATATCAACTTGTTGCTAGTTAAAATTTAAAACTCTATACTACATTCTAAGGAGTATAATATTATTCTTATTCAATTGTGGTGGGGAAAAAATAAGCCCTAAAAATTTATATAACTAAAATAAAAATAAAAATATGAAATATAAATAATACTTCAGTTTTCTGACCCAAAACAAAACAAATATAAAATAAGATAAGAAATTAACCAAATAATTTTTAGATTAATAACTTATTATTTTTTCCTAAACATAATTTTTCGACTGTTTTGTTTTTATGTCCACCCCTAATACTTTTCATTTTTGTGTTATATACATTTCTATATGGTAATCTACACTAGTTAATATGTTTCAAATGATATTTTATGTTTGTAATAGTTATATATATATATATATATATATGTGGGTGTGGGTGTGAAATAGTTTTTGTTTACTATAATATAAATAATTTTCATTAGTATATTGGTAGTTAAACTATTGAAGTTAGTTAACAATTATTTGGGAAAATATAAAAATCATTTCTATGATATATCTATCAGAGAATCTTTGGTTCATATACTTTTGAATACACAAAGTTAAAAACGTTATCATGTAGAAAAAGGTTGAGCTAGATAGATTTTAGAAATACATATAGCATACTGTATTTTCTATACAACTTAATTACTCACAAAAATAATTTTAAGAAAGATGATTGTGAATTATCAACTAGTAAGCTAAGTCTACGAAAATGGTTGATGTGAGAAATGAAAAAGCTAAGGAGCCTAAGTAGAAATTATTAAGTTAGGTTCCCTGATGCCCAACACTTTAATTATTATACATTTGTATTACATTATGCTCGACGCTTCCTAGTTCTTCCTATCTAGATACAGCCTACTTTCCAGTTGGAAAAAGGACTCAAATTATCAATTTTCAGTTAATGCCTTCAATAATTTTTTTCTGTTTTTTTTCTTTTATTTAGAGTTTGAACAGATGAAAACTCTAGATAAAACAGTAAACGAAAACATGTCGCAAGGGTCTCTCTTTAAGATCAAATAGGTTTAATTTATTTTTTGTTAAATAGTAATGCATGTGAGAAGAATACTTACAAGGAAGGTTCGAGCCACTTAATTCGCCAAACTTATTCATAGGCCAAGATCAATAGTCAACTACAGAAGTATTTTTAGTAAGCATGAATTAAAATTGGAAATGGTTTATTGAAAAAGTGGATATGTTGGATAAGATATAGAAGGTGTAGGGTTTACTTAAGTTTCACGACTTTGGGAAGTATAATGTGGAATCTTTTGATATGAAGGCAGATTGCATGCGCGTATGCTTTTTCTAAAGACATTAATCTAAATATCATGCATTGTTTTTCTTTAACTTTTGGGAGTATTCAAGTTGACGACATTTTCACACTTTTTCTTTCATTTCTGTTTTTGTTCTAATTATATTTCAATTGTGATCTTTGATAAACACAAACAAAGACAACCAAATTTGTATCAAGCCAAATAATTTTTTATTGTTTGCATCTACACGGACATATGTTAAATGAATAATTTATAGGTATGATTCTAATTTGATGAAAATTTTAGAGTAAATAAACTAGCTTCGAATATATTGATTGTTAAGTAAAAAAAAGTTTGGATGTAATGTCGTATTTTGAGTTGTAATGTTATATTTAATTTTTATAGATTGTTTTTTTGTAAGCCTTGTAATTCTGTCAAACTTTTAAAATAACAAAAATTTAATCTTTTACCAAAAAGAAAAAGTTCGGATGTGGAACACCAATTGGAAAAAGTTTCACACAAATTTTTATCAAGATTATTTAGTTGATAAAAAAAACTAAATTACACACATGGATTTTAACATACAAAGTTGGCATATACAACATTAAATACAAGTGACAACATTAATTATGCAAAGGGATTATTGTTGATTTTGTCATTTTTCATAGAGATCTTTTGAAATTGCCATTTTTATTAAAATCTTACGGATATGCCATTTTCTAAGACTTAAAAATGTATGGATTTCAGATTTTTTTTGGTAAAAATACATAGTTTACACAAAATACTAAACCCTAAGAACAACCACAACCAACTAAACCCAAACATAATGAATAAAACGCATGTTAAATCATATTTCCGTAACCTGAAAAATGGCAAAATCTACAAACTATTCAAAAAGGGGCAAAATCCACAAATGTCATCCCAAAAAATGGCATTTTCATAATTGATTCTTATGCAAATATGGGATTTATTTTTATTTTTCTATTAATTTGGGAACAAAACGATTACTATATACATATCTTCATATATATAGCTTCAATTTTAAAACCAACGAATATGCACAAAAATATCTAGACATTATTCCAAAACTCCAAACTAATATTCAAATGTATAACGTATGGTTGTGGTAAGAAGGGAAAACAGAGTCTGAAACGTAAGTCTATTTCATTGCCCTCTCTTTTTAGTGGAACGAGAAAAAGCTGTTGTGTATCATTATCAACGGCTTAAATATAAAAATTAATCATAAAATGAATAAAGTTTTTTTCTTCTTCTTTATAGGTGGTAGAATTGTAATTAAAAGGAAAGGTAGATTTCTCAGACGATGACCTTAATCATAAGTTCCTAACACATTTTGCTCCTCGAAATGCGAATCTCATTCAACATTAGGCCTTAATCATAGTTATCCACATGAATGAAACACATACAATCTCTTCTCTCTCCCTGTATATATAGTATCCATAAAAATAAAAGTGACTTTAACAAAATAAAACATAAAATAATTGGGACTCTACATCAATCATACTAGAGTTGTGGTTGTTGTGGAAGTCGGGTGTGGGGGAAGTGGATATTGTGGTGGCAACCAATCAGTTTATTCATGCGAAGGTGGTGAGTAATGGGGATCATATGCATCTGATTGTGGTGTATGCGGCGCCGTCAGTGAGTCGTAGAAGTGGTCTTTGGGGAGAGTTAAAAGATGTCGTGAATGGGTTGGAAGGACCACTACTTATTGGAGGGGATTTCAACACCATTTTGTGGGTGGATGAGAGAATGGGTGGAAACGGGAGGTTGTCGCCAGACTCTTTGGCTTTTGGAGACTGGATAAATGAGTTGTCCTTGATTGATTTAGGGTTTAAGGGCAATAAGTTTACTTGGCGGAGAGGGAGACAAGAGAGTACTGTAGTGGCTAAACGACTGGACAGAGTTTTTGTTTGTGCCCATGCTAGGTTGAAGTGGCAGGAGGCTGTAGTGTCCCATTTACCTTTCATGGCGTCAGATCATGCTCCTTTGTATGTCCAGCTGGAACCGCTTCAGCAGGTCGATCCTCGTCGGCGCCCATTCAGGTTTGAGGCGGCATGGTTGAACCATGAGGGCTTTAAAGAGCTGCTGAGTTTGTCTTGGAGTGTGACTTTGTCCACGCCCGATGCGTTGAAAGAGTTGCAGCGGAAGTTGAGAAAATGGAATAGAGAAGTGTTTGGGGACATTCACGTGCGCAAAGAAAAGTTGGTGGCAGATATAAAAGAGGTTCAGGACCTGTTGGGAGTGGTGTTGTCTGATGATTTGCTAGCTAAAGAGGAGGTCCTATTGAAGGAAATGGATTTGGTGCTGGAACAAGAGGAGACTTTGTGGTTTCAGAAGTCACGGGAGAAATACATTGAGTTGGGTGATCGAAATACAACTTTCTTTCACACCTCAACAATTATCCGCAGAAGGAGGAATAGGATTGAGTCATTAAAAGGAGATGATGATAGGTGGGTGACGGATAAGGTGGAGCTGGAAGCTATGGCTTTAACATATTATAAGCGGCTGTACTCGTTGGAAGATGTTAGTGAAGTCCGAAATATGTTGCCAACTGGTGGCTTTGCATCCATATCAGAGGCGGAGAAGGCAGCGTTGCTCCAAGCTTTTACGAAGGCTGAAGTGGTTAGTGCGGTGAAGAGTATGGGACGGTTTAAGGCACCAGGACCCGACGGCTATCAACCAGTCTTCTACCAACAGTGTTGGGAGACAGTGGGACCCTCAGTGACGAGATTTGTGTTGGAATTCTTCGAGACAGGGGTTTTACCAGCTTCCACGAATGATGCTCTGCTTGTGTTAATAGCTAAAGTGGCCAAGCCGGAACGCATTCAGCAGTTTAGACCGGTGAGCTTATGTAATGTTTTATTCAAAATAATTACGAAAATGATGGTGACCCGGTTGAAGAATGTCATCTCTAAGCTAATTGGGCCGGCCCAAGCGAGTTTCATCCCTGGGCGTTTGAGCATTGATAACATTGTGTTAGTACAAGAGGCAGTCCACTCTATGAGGAGGAAGAAGGGGCGGAAAGGCTGGATGTTACTCAAGCTGGACCTTGAAAAGGCCTATGACCGTGTTAGATGGGATTTTCTTCAGGAAACGTTAGAAGCTGCTGGACTGTCTGAGGGTTGGACAAGCAGAATAATGGCAGGAGTTACAGACCCTTCAATGAGTGTACTGTGGAATGGTGAGAGAACAGACTCTTTTGTACCGGCTAGGGGATTGAGACAAGGGGATCCGTTGTCGCCGTATTTGTTTGTACTCTGTTTGGAGAGACTGTGTCATTTGATAGAGGCGTCAGTTGGAAAGAGAGAATGGAAACCGATAGCAGTGTCATGTGGGGGGTCGAAGTTGTCACATGTCTGCTTCGCAGATGACTTGATTCTCTTTGCAGAAGCTTCGGTAGCGCAAATTAGGATCATTCGTCGGGTGTTGGAACGGTTCTGTGAGGCCTCGGGACAGAAAGTCAGCCTAGAGAAGTCGAAAATATTTTTTTCTCACAATGTGAGTAGAGAAATGGAGCAATTGATAAGTGAAGAGAGTGGGATTGGTTGCACTAAAGAGCTGGGGAAGTATTTGGGTATGCCAATCTTACAGAAACGAATGAATAAGGAGACGTTTGGAGAAGTGTTGGAAAGAGTTTCAGCTCGGTTGGCGGGTTGGAAGGGCCGATCTTTGAGCTTGGCAGGGAGAATCACTCTGACAAAAGCGGTTCTGTCTTCTATCCCGGTTCATGTAATGAGTGCGATTCTTTTACCGGTCTCTACGCTTGATACTTTGGATAGATACTCCAGAACTTTTCTTTGGGGGAGTACTATGGAGAAGAAAAAACAACACTTGCTATCTTGGCGTAAGATATGTAAGCCGAAAGCTGAGGGAGGGATCGGATTACGGTCTGCTCGTGATATGAATAAGGCCTTGGTAGCCAAGGTGGGGTGGCGTCTGCTTCAAGATAAAGAGAGCTTATGGGCACGGGTTGTTCGCAAAAAGTACAAAGTGGGTGGAGTACAAGATACTAGCTGGCTGAAACCACAACCAAGATGGTCCTCCACGTGGAGAAGTGTGGCAGTAGGGCTCCGGGAAGTGGTGGTTAAGGGCGTTGGATGGGTGCCTGGAGATGGGTGCACAATAAGGTTCTGGTTGGATCGCTGGCTGTTGCAGGAGCCGTTGGTGGAGCTTGGGACTGATATGATACCGGAGGGGGAGAGAATAAAGGTGGCAGCCGATTATTGGTTGCCGGGATCAGGTTGGAACCTGGAAATTCTGGGTTTGTATCTGCCAGAGACAGTTAAGAGGCGGTTGCTCTCGGTTGTGGTTCAGGTTTTTCTGGGTAATGGAGACGAGATATCATGGAAGGGTACACAGGATGGGGCCTTCACAGTCCGCTCTGCGTATTCCCTCCTACAAGGTGACGTTGGAGACAGGCCGAATATGGGGAGCTTCTTTAACAGAATCTGGAAGCTGATCACGCCTGAGAGAGTACGGGTGTTTATTTGGTTGGTGAGCCAGAATGTGATCATGACTAATGTGGAGAGAGTCCGGCGCCATTTGAGTGAGAATGCTATATGTTCGGTGTGTAATGGAGCCGAGGAAACAATACTCCATGTGTTGCGTGACTGCCCCGCTATGGAACCGATTTGGCGTCGGTTGCTGCCACTGAGACGACATCATGAGTTTTTTAGCCAGTCTTTATTGGAGTGGTTATTTACAAATATGGATCCAGTAAAGGGGATTTGGCCTACTCTTTTTGGTATGGGAATTTGGTGGGCTTGGAAGTGGAGGTGTTGTGATGTGTTTGGGGAACGAAAGATTTGTCGGGACAGGCTGAAGTTCATCAAAGACATGGCGGAGGAGGTGAGGAGAGTACATGTTGGTGCTGTTGGTAACCGGCCTAATGGTGTGCGGGTGGAAAGAATGATCAGGTGGCAGGTTCCAAGCGATGGGTGGGTGAAAATTACCACGGATGGAGCGTCCCGTGGGAATCACGGGCTGGCTGCGGCAGGAGGGGCCATCCGGAATGGGCAGGGGGAGTGGCTAGGTGGTTTTGCACTAAACATTGGATCTTGTGCAGCGCCATTAGCCGAGTTATGGGGCGCCTACTATGGGCTGCTCATTGCGTGGGACAAGGGGTTTCGACGAGTGGAGTTAGACTTGGATTGCAAGTTGGTGGTGGGTTTTTTAAGCACAGGGGTAAGCAACGCTCATCCGCTGTCCTTCCTGGTACGGTTGTGCCAAGGCTTCTTTACGAGGGACTGGTTAGTCCGTGTGTCACACGTGTATAGGGAAGCTAACCGTCTCGCTGACGGGTTAGCAAACTATGCCTTTACCTTGCCGCTAGGGCTTCATTGTTTTGATGCATGCCCAGAGGGAGTCCGTTTACTTTTGCTCGCAGATGTTAATGGAACAGAGTTCCCTCGAGCTGTTTTATTGTAATTTTTTGTAGTTTGTTCTTAATAAATTGGGGTAGGCAATTGCCACCCCTCAGCTTACCAAAAAAAAAAATCATACTAGAGTCAAATTATTCCATTGTCGACTTTGATTAGCATGTAATCCTAAGCCGACCAATGTGTGTGTATGTTGTGTGAAACATATGCTTTTCAAGTTTTAATTAATTAGTGAAGGAGGATTTGACATTAACCAAACAAAATATTACAAATTGGTGTAACTAAGATATGATATATGTTCATTTATTGATGTTTTTCAATTTTCCTATATTCCTTATTATATGATATATATAGTTATGTATGTTTCAAGAATTCGATATGGCACGCATGATTGAAGAATAATGATTGAGGAATTTTTCTGTAACAAAAAAATTTGAAATAAACAAATATGTGGCTAAGAACTTAACAAGGACACATGTTGATATGTGAAATAGGAATCTTATAATAAGGAACAAAAGGTTGAAAGCAAAAGGGTATTTATTTAGTTTACTTTCCTATTCTGAACCCTTAACTTCTGCTATCCTTTCCACCAACAATCTAATAGTATACTCTCTCTCTTTTTTTTCCTCTTCTTCTTCTTGTCCTTCGATTTTAGACCAACTAAACATATCAATATATTAAAGTAGCATCTCTCTCTCTCTCTCTCTCTCTCTCTCGCTCTTTTATTTTTAATATCAATTTTGTTGTCCAAATTCTCATCTCTTTGGGAAAACCCTAGACTAAAGATTCCAATCTCTTTTCTTCTAAATATTTCTTCATTTTTTCCCTTTTTTGATTTGGGTATGTTGGGTCATTGAATCTTGTGACTGCCATGGCAGATCTTTTGGGGATCTGCATAGAAGAGTTGCTTCTTGTAGCAGCTTTCAGGTAGCTGTGTCCAGCCTGCATCAGATGTTATTAACTCACTACACACCAAACACCACAATAACAACAAAACGGCAAGCATTTTGAAGAGGTAAACAAAGCAAGTGGGCAACAAAAACGGCACGCAAGTTTTTCTTCCAAGTTAAAACAACTCTTGGAATGTCATTTTGAAAGGTAAAAAAATAATGGGACTTAAAGGATATAGCGTCGGAGAAGGAGGAGGAGAGATAGTTGAGGTTCAAGGCGGTCACATAATCCGAGCCACTGGACGCAAAGACCGTCATAGCAAAGTGTTCACATCAAAGGGTCCACGTGACCGGCGCGTGAGACTCTCAGCTCACACGGCGATTCAATTCTACGATGTGCAAGACCGGTTAGGTTATGACCGGCCTAGCAAAGCCGTTGATTGGCTCATCAAGAAAGCCAAAACCGCTATTGATAAGCTTGAACTCGGGGAGACTACTACTACTACTACTCGTCAAGAACCGGTGAATACTAAACCGGAATCTCCCACTTTGGTTTTCCAAAGAGAGAACAATGACCAAACGCAGTTCGTGGCGGCCAATCTTGATCCTGAAGACGCAATGAAAACGTTTTTCCCGGCGACGACAACAACAAACGGTGGTGGTGGTACAAACATCAATTTCCAAAACTACCCTCATCAGGATGACAACAACATGGTCTCAAGAACAACAACACCACCACCAAACCTTAGCCAAGATCTTGGTCTCTCTCTTCACCCATTTCAAGGGAACAACAACACAGTCGTAGTTCCCGAGACCAACAATTTCACCACGACTCATTTCGACACGTTCGGGAGAATCTCTGGATGGAATCATCACGACTTAACTATGACGTCATCATCCTCATCAGAACATCAACAACAAGAACAAGAAGAAAGGAGTAATGGTGGTTTCATGGTGAATCATCATCCTCACCATCATCATCATCAACCGTCGATGATGACATTGCTTAATAGTCAGCAACAACAAGTGTTTCTTGGTGGCCAACAACAACAACAACAAAGGGGTACCCTTCAGTCCAGTTTATTCCCTCATTCGTTTCGTTCTTGGGATCATCATCAAACGACGTCGGATCATCATCATCATCAGAATCAAGCTTCTTCGATGTTTGCTTCATCATCACAGTATGGTTCTCATGGGATGATGATGATGCAAGGCCTTAGTTTCCCCAACACTACAAGACTACTCCACGGAGAAGAAGCTACTCAACCAAACTCTTCTTCTTCTCCTCCAAACTCACACCTCTAAACTAAGGTTTGCTTCTTCTTTTTAATGTATTTATATATTTTAAGTATAATAGGTTATTAATCAAGAAACCAGACAATAATTAAATCTTTCATAATTAAATTACCACATGTATTTCTTTCAGACAACCATGGAGGTTCAAATTCATGATGACATGCATTGAACAAGAAGGAGGAAATTAATGTGATGAATGGAGCTAGAGTAAGCGCTATATTAATTAGTATTACCATCTATCCATATATTTATGATTCAAGACTATTATTACTCATTTAGTGTTTGTTATTATTATTCAATTTTGCTTGTTTGTTTCTTATCATCTTTGCATTGATCATCAAGATTGTGATATTTGAAAAGATGGGTTTTATGTGTGTTTTGGTTTAGTACTGGCGTTAGGCTGGGATATTGTAATCTCATATTTTTGTTCTACGAGTGAGTTTGAATTTTCTGGTTTTTACTTGCGGTTTCTATTTCTTCGGTTAAGTAAAGAGTAATTGAAGAACGTTAAAAGCATAGGTCGTATTACATGAGTAATGAAGAAAAAGGTGTTCATTATCATCTGTGCAGATACCAATTTTCTTTTGTAATATAGCTTAGCTTGCTAAAAAGTTGCGACTATTTAATAGAAAAGTCAAATTTATTACAAATTTGGGATTTTTATGAAAAAGTTGCTATTGAGTATTCAATGCTTTGTGACAGTGATACCAAAGGATCTCGATAGTTTAGTCTGCTTTACTTGGTCTAATTGGGTTTGACAGAAGATTTTTCTATAATTCATCTTGAAATAATTGTTTTAGTCATATAGATAGGCGGGCTATATAGAGAATGACATTTATCACTTTTTGGCACTTTTACATATAGTATATATATATGTACATATATTTGGTTTGATGAAATACATGATAATATATTTAGGTTAAAGGAGTTTGTACTTTGTTGTCACATGATGATCATTAATATTTTTCCCAACGATGATCATCATTTTTATACAAGACGTTAAAAGCTACAGAATGTTCGTACTTTTAAAAGTCATCTACTGCGAGAATGACTACTTTGGCCTTTTGATTATGGATTGTGCTTGGATTATTAGAAGAGTTCAACAAAAGGATTACAACTTCCATCTACAGTTTTGTTACAAAAGGATTGTACTATATGTAAGTGTAACCCAACAAACCTAAACCAACAGACAGGAATGCGGTAGAGCAAACCGGTACAATCAAAATCAAACACCCTTCATAAAACTATATCGGATACGCCAAACAATATGAAAATATATGTCTCTGTGTTTAGTTTTTTTCGTGAAAATAAGATTCCGAGCAATATGAAGAGCTAAAGTGTTGTCACTGTAGAGTACACAGAGAGAGCATAAGAAGCATGCTTTATATATTTACATAATATAAAACCAAAATATATATTTACATAATATAGGCAATCCAAACATGTTCACAAATTCCAAGAGCCATAACTTTGTATTTAGCTTTGATAGACAATGAAATGGATGAATTTTCATTGAACATAAAATCCAAGATACATAGTACATACGAAATTGTGGATAACTTGCCTAGTCATAAGCAGTGAAACCTCAAATATATAGGTCTAGAGCAGCAAAGTAAAAACAAGCTTTGTCCAATGCTTCCTTTAAGAAACAAACAATCTTATGAACTATATGTCCCTTGGTGCATATGAGAATTGACCTTGTTTACCACCAAAAGAAACATTATCAGACAACATCTCGAAGATGTAACTTGCGTTGACAAACATAATGGTTTTTTTTTTATCTAACAATTTCCAAAATAGATAAGTACCGAAGATGACCAAGATCCTTGAGTTGGAAGTAATTAAATAGCCGAATTGTCAATTACAAAAAAGAACCAAAATATCATATGGTATCATCCACATAAACCAAAATACCAACAAAACTTTACCATAATACAATATATATGATCAACATTAAATATTATCAAATCTCAAATAAAAAATAATAAAGAGTTCTAAGAACATTTGTGGATAGATCATAAATAGATTTATAAAGTTTGCAAAAATCTATCATGAATTCTCCTTTTCGTCCTACAAATATTACATAACAATATGTAAACCACTTCATCCATATAAGCTGAGTCAAATTCTCAGTTCATCTTCGCTATATGTATCAACTTATCGGAATCACTTCTATTATTAATGGAAAAACCGAATATCACATAATGAGAGGTTTTAATTTCTACATAAAACTATAAAAGCCATGGTTGTATAATCAAATAGGACTGTGGGAGTAATATAAGCAATTGAAAAGTATAGGGAAAATATAAGATTCTACAAGTGATAATGTCCTATTTTGTAAATAACGATCAAATAAATTCCAAACAGTTTTAGACCAAAAACCCTTTGGTCATCGTCACCAGAGATTAGATCTAAAACCCTATCAGAGACCATTTCGCGTGAACAAAGATGGCGGGGCCTTTGCTTCGATCTCTTTGGTCAAACACCACTCGAAGATCCTTCTCTTCTCATTCATCACCTTCCAAATTCGGATACTCGCTCTCCTCCTTACGCTCCTTTTCAGCAGCCACCGCTTCCACAGCTGCAGCCGGAGCTCCTAATAGCTCGCTTGACCCTAATCGACTAAGAAACGTGGCTGTGATAGCTCATGTCGATCACGGGAAGACAACACTTATGGACAGGCTTCTTCGTCAGTGTGGTGCTGATATCCCTCACGAGCGTGCTATGGATTCTATTAATCTTGAGCGTGAACGAGGGATCACTATTTCTTCAAAGGTATCGCCTTTCGTATGTTTGGATTGGAATTAGAGTTAATTGTTACTTCACAATTTTGAAAATGGTTCTGTTTGAAAATGATTCTGAGACTCTATCAAAGCATATTTATGTTCTGTTCTTTTTTTTTTCTCAGTTTGTTCTGTTATGTCTGTAACTTGATGTGTTCTTTTACCGATTCCCTGAGATTTTGTTATTTATCACCACGTTACACGACATTTAAAGTTTATGTCAAATTTTCCGACAGGTGACATCAATATTTTGGAAGGACAACGAACTTAACATGGTAGACACACCTGGTCACGCAGATTTTGGTGGTGAGGTATGATACTGATCTTACTTTTAGCGTATTATTTGATTCTCATGCTCGTTTTTAGTAGAAATGCATATTAGTGGACAAAAGATAAATTAATTAGAAGTTCTCAATACCTACTCATGGTCTGTTGACATTAGGATACTCCTTACTGTAGAACATAGGTGCTATCTTTGTGACTATTTTGTGTATTTGAATTATAGGTTGAACGAGTCGTTGGTATGGTTGAAGGAGCTATATTAGTTGTTGATGCTGGAGAAGGCCCTCTTGCACAGACTAAGTTTGTTCTTGCCAAAGCCTTGAAGTATGGACTACGCCCAATCCTTCTCTTAAACAAGGTAGATCGACCTTCAGGTATGCATTGCATTCACTCCCTTTCTTAGTAAAACTTGTTGGTCTTGTTTAATTTGTTTAGTTTCTCATCCTTTTTTTTCTTGCTTCGTTTATTTACAGTCACGGAAGAGAGGTGTGATGAAGTGGAGAGTTTGGTGTTTGATCTTTTTGCAAATTGTGGTGCTACAGGTGATTAATATATCAAAGTTTAATATATGTATTCTAATTAATTTTCAAATCATTACTAAATCAACATTTCTTCTTTCTCCATTACTTAGAGGAACAACTAGATTTTCCGGTGCTTTATGCCTCTGCAAAAGAAGGGTGGGCATCTTCTACCTATACCAAAGACCCTCCTGTAGATGCGAAGAATATGGCAGATTTGCTTGATGCCGTAGTAAGACATGTTCAGCCTCCAAAAGCAAACCTTGATGAGCCATTTCTGATGCTGGTAATATAAAACTCCAGCGAATGAAATTTGCTTGGCCAATTTCTTTCACTTTTCTGATTGTCCAATATCAAGTAGCTGATCTTTGCATTGTGCTCTTTAACTTTGGACGAGGTTAACTAACACAGTTCCCATTGATTTCTGTTTGGCATTCCACAGTAGACTTCAGAGAAAAATCGGTTGAACTTAGAATGTTTGTTAAGTAAGTAGACTTGTTGTTGTGAGTTTAGAAGCAACTATATCCGTCAGTAAATTTCAAGAAAGAACAAGTGATTTTGTCAAACTAATTTCCTCGGGAAAGGAAGACATTGGTTGGACACTTCATGAGATTATATTCAGTTTATGACCTTCGGCTTTCCTAGTTTGAACGTATTCATGTTATGTAGTGAATGTGCCAAGATTTGAATAGATTCATTTATACGTAACTATTATTTTAAGGGTATAAAATGTCTGAACTGCTAAAGCCCTAGCAATGATATTTAACTATCGTTCTCTCTTCTGATTTCCAGGTTTCAATGATGGAGAAGGACTTCTATCTCGGACGAATATTAACTGGAAGAGTAACTTCTGGAGTTGTCCGTGTTGGTGACAGAGTCAATGGACTACGCAAAACTGATTCTGGCTCTGAGAAAATAGAAGAAGCAAAGGTTTGTGTGCATATTGCTTTGTACTTGGTCAGCCGTGTTTACGAAGTGTGATGTTCTCATCTAAGCAGACATAAACATCTTTCATATAGGTTGTGAAGCTAATGAAAAAGAAAGGTACAACCATAGTTTCAATTGACGCTGCTGGGGCTGGTGATATTATCTGTATGGCTGGTTTGACAGCTCCATCAATAGGTCACACGGTGGCTAGTGCAGAGGTAATATCCGAATGGACTACTTCCCTGTTTTATTCTTAGATATATAATTGAATTCTGCTTTTAACATAACTTCTTCCATTGATCCCTATTTGAATATTAAGACGCTTGAATAAATGCTTCATTTTTATTGTCTTTCAGGTCACAACTGCACTCCCTACTGTTGAGTTAGATCCACCAACAATTTCTATGACGTTTGGTGTCAATGACTCTCCGTTGGCTGGTCAGGATGGCACCCACGTATGTTTAATTATAGTGACAAGATATAGCTCTAGTCATTACTCTGCATTAAACTTTTACATCCTCAGATTTACCTTCGGGTCACTGCATTTCTTTTTCATCTTAATTCACCTATATGTTGCTGGCATTAAAGTTAATGTGTCCCCCTTAGCGATATTTGAAGAAATATGTTGTGTTAGGTGGTAGACCACTCGTTCTGGCACATGTTGATAGGCCTTTGCTAATCTGCATGCAGTTAACTGGAGGAAGAATCGGGGACCGGTTAATGGCAGAAGCTGAAACAAATCTTGCCATAAACGTTATTCCAGGCTTGTCAGAGTCATATGAAGTCCAAGGGAGAGGAGAACTTCAACTTGGTTTGTTCTTTTCCAGTTTGTGTTTAGTGTTTGTTCACCTGTAAAGACGGATATAAAGTATGACACACGCCAGAAAACACGTAACTGTATTTATTTCTCTATGCCAGGTAAATTAATTTCTGTCGTGTCTAACAGGTATCTTGATTGAGAATATGAGGCGGGAAGGTTTTGAGCTCTCAGTCTCACCACCTAAAGTCATGTTAGTCACATCTCTTTGTTTACACTACATACTATATTCGTCGTATAATCAGAGTTAGTTGTTGAGGTTATTAGATGTTGGTAGTTGTAGAGGTTCTTAGTGGGCTTTTGAAGAAAAGGGTCTTACCAGTTTGTGTCATAAAGCAATAGAAGAATTCTTTTATTTTTTACCAAGTTACCTGATTTCTATGCTGTTACTATTACACTAAACATTACTTGGTTATTGTTTGTTCGACTATGGATTACTTTTTAGCCTAGAAAAACTCCTTTATAGTGTCTTTATTTCTACAAACTTTGTTGTACTTCTTCGTCTGACTTCTGAGCGTTTGTCCTTTATGTTCAGGTATAAAACTGAAAAGGGACAAAAGCTTGAACCAATTGAAGAGGTGACTATTGAGATTAATGATGAACACGTAGGATTAGTGATGGAAGCTCTCTCCCACAGGCGGGCGGAAGTTATTGACATGGGCCCTGTCCCTGGAAATGAGGGTAGGACGAGACTGTCACTAACTTGTCCTTCAAGGTTAGCTTACTATTTTTAATTACTTTTAGAAAATCTTGCTTGCTGCTCATTGAATCATTCCCCATGAAGAAATATAACCTACGTATACTTGTGTTCTGCAGAGGTCTGGTTGGGTACAGATGTGTGTTTAGCAGCGACACACGAGGAACTGGATTCATGCATCGTGCTTTCCTAAGTATGAAACTTTTCTACTTGCATTTACTGCAACTCCAGTCCGCTATTTATCCATCTATTTTCTCAATGTTTTCTTCTTTCATAAGCATCAATTCAGTTGACTTCTCTTCTAAAGGAATCATCTATGTAAATAATATTTCTTGCATATATCTGCTAAACACAAATTCAGCTTCAGATATCATTAGTTTTCTTGCAAGAGGATTCATCATAGATCCAAACATATCTGTCTGGTAGTTAGAAGCATCTTAGGTTTTACGTTTTATTACATTCTTCTTCAATTGATTGCTGTTTGTGTATCGCGTTCTTGCAGCTTATGAAAAGTACCGAGGTCCGCTTGGAAATGTTAGGAAAGGAGTATTGGTATGTCTATGGCTTGTTACTCTTATTTCAATAAGAGATTGCTTTCCCTTGACTTTTTTCCTTCATAAAAATTTGTATGTAGTCTCAAATTTTTATTTTTATTTATTTATCTTGATGAAACAGGTTTCCATGGCACGTGGTACTATCACAGCTCATTCTCTGATGAGTTTGGAAGCTCGTGGAATTCTCTTTGTGTCTCCGGGGCTGGATGTGAGAACCATCTAAATATGACATAGAAATATCTTTCTCGGTTTAGCTGTTCTTGATTGGAACAGGTGATGTGGTCTTTCTGCGTTTGATCCATGCTAATGCTGCACTTTCTTTTGTTTGTCTGTCTTTAACAGTCATATGATGGTATGATTATCGGTGAGCATTCACGAGAAACAGATCTTGATGTAAGTTTGTTCGACTTCTCCTCTTCATACTAAATTGTCGAAATGCCATGAGCTCACTTGCCCTTGCACTGCAGCTTAACCCAGTTAAGGCCAAAGAACTTACAAACATTCGCTCTGCTGGGAAAGACGAAAATGTGAAGCTATCTCCACCTCGTCTTGTATGTACCCTTTCCTCTTTTAACATGACATAAGAAAACTGTTTTCTTGATCAGAAAATTTTCTTGCCCTTTGTGGTTTAACTTTTGAATTCTTGTCTATTCAGATGACACTTGAGGAAGCTATAGGATACGTTGCCTCAGATGAGCTTATAGAGGTACATTGTTCATCACCAATTCCAAATCTAGCTAATCATATTATCCATGACGAACATTTTGTTTCCGGCTTCCTATGCATTTACTGTTCTTGGTTTAATGTTGTACTGTTATTGGTTTAATGTGGTCAGGTGACACCAAAGACGATTCGGTTGAGGAAAAGATGTCTAGACGTTAACAAGCGTAAATCCCAGAGCAAACGAGCCAAAGACTAAAAAGTTATCTTCCACACTTGACTCTCTGGTACAATTTTTATGGAAGCTGGTTTAGTTCTTGTCACAATCCTAGAAAAAGAAAATTATTGAATATGTACGAGAAACATTCAGATTATATACTAGATTCGTAACTTATACGCAAGAAGATGCATTCTTGTATTGATAACAATAAGAAGATAGATCGATCCCGATGCTGTATTATCATTGTGGACCACCGGATTTATCATCGTTATAAAGAAAGTTTTGTTGGTGGCCTTGGGGTCTATTTAACGACCCACATGACCCAAGTTATATTTTTAATTTATAACTGATTCCTTTTGTTCCAATCGTCGTTCTAATTTTATCTCATCAAAAGCATGTGTCTCCATTTATGTTAAATAACATGGTAGTAGAAACTTTAAAAAGTTAATAACTAATGTTCAGTTCGAGTATCATGAAAATATCCACCGCACAGTAGTCGCCAGTTTGGTTATGTCACTCCAGACCAAGCTTAAGCCACTCCAGACACAAGGACTTGAGGCCGCATTGTAAGGAAGTGTTGCAATCGTTGCATCATCTACTGGAAGAACCTCAAGAGGATCCTCTAAAGGCTTAGGACTAGGAGTAGGTTTTTGATTAGAAGAGGATGGGTTGTTAGGTTGAATAATGGGTGTATTATTCTCTAGAAAAAACTACAAACCAAAGTCTCAAACGTACGTAAGAAGTTAAACTAAAAGAAAAAAGACAAAACGTGTGTAAATATATCAAACTAAGATGAGCAAAGAAAGTAAAGGAAGGAAGCAGAGTCCAATCCAAACATTAGAGTTTGAAGCTGCACTATGTGGAGCTGGTGATGGTCCCATCTGATACTGTACTGGAGCATGATTAACCGGTGACTCAGCCAACGGAGACTGTGAAGGAGACGAAAAAGAGCTTGGTGGTCGGACGGGTCCAGGAACCGGAGCAGCGACAGGTCCCAATGAGGCTGGTAATACATGGATTTGAAGCTTTTGTCCCATGTCACAGTGACCAGGAAATCCGCATATGAAGTGTTGGAGTCCCGGTTTGGTTAGAATGACGATATCAGACCCGGTCTCGTATCTTGCTAGCGGTTTGGACGGTTCACACATCTCGTAATCATTGTGAGTGACTTCGGTGACGTCGTGGAAGTCTTTGTTGTATTTGAAGACCAAAGAGTCTCCAACTTGAAAAGTTATTGTAGATGCCCATGTCTCGTAGTTGACGCTCATAATCGTCCATCCGTCGGAGTCACCAACTTTGTGAACGGTTCCTCCAACGGAAATTCCAAAAAGTGCTACAAGAATAAGCAAAGAAGTAAAGAAGGCGTTGCTTTTGATCAAAGCCATGATCGATTGTTGTTTGAAACGAGAGAATTAAGCAGCAAAGAAAGAAGAAAACAACTATGTAAGAGATATTATAAAGTTTTGAGTTTGTGTTGGTGAGAAGTTGAGAGAGCACTACGTTGTTTATATAGACCCGAGGTCTCGTTTAAGGTAACCCTTTTCTCTTTAAGAATTTGACGATTTTATATGTTTTTCTAAATCAAAAATATATTATATTTTGATAATTCCTAGTGATAATTGTTAAGGTCATTTTTTCCCTTTTTGTTAAATATATCCAGAAATTTATTAATTCTTAAAGGTATTAATTTATTGAGAGATTATAATAATTTTGTAATTATTTTTAAAAAATTATCTCATAAGAAGTTTTTTTTTGTAATTAATATCTTTATAAAATTATATTACTTATTAAATTTTAAAAACACACAAACTTTCTCGATGTAATAAAATATTAGAAATGAACTATTTCGAAAATTAATACAAATTTAAGAAAAATATCATATTTAATTTTTACCAATTGTTTATTTCACCAATTGTTAGAGTCATATTTAGGGTCTAATTTATACTCCCTCCGTCCCATGAAGATGGATTTTTTAGAAATTTCACATTCTTTAAAAAATAATATATAATGACAATTTTAATCTCTTAATACTATTTAAAAATAATTATTACCATTTATTTAATTATTTAATAAGGGTAAAATAGGTAAACAGTTCTAAAAATTACATTGGAAATATAAAAAATTATTTTTGTGGGACAAATTTTTTTCCTAAAAAATTTATTTTTGTGGGACGGAAGGAGTATTCTTTAACACACATACAACGATTAGGATTTATATACAAAAGATATTATCTTCTTT
>Ga0041059_1001086_pt1 | contig 21670 bp, 13 predicted proteins | sample AraColnosormetaG_FD_56232 | JGI IMG/M metagenome (GOLD analysis project Ga0041059, IMG submission 56232) | Arabidopsis roots microbial communities from North Carolina, USA - Col MF nosort | ecosystem: Host-associated > Plants > Roots > Unclassified | place: USA: North Carolina | collected... | reverse complement strand
GAGGAGATGATGAAGATGGCCAATGATCGGTAGAGAGGGAGGGCTCGGTGGCAAATTGAAACCATCCTTTGGTTTCTTGAAGAAGAAAGAGTAACAGAGGAAGGAAAGGAGGCAGAGGAGGATTAAGATCAAACAGTTTTGAAAGTCAACGTTCATTATTGCTTCCATTGTTGCTCAAAGTGAAAAAACAGATGTATATAGCAAGAGCCCATGAATAATTGAATATAATATGATGACATGCTTCATTTCTTACGTAAACACAATTGTTTATCTTTCCGGAAGAAGTGGGATAGTAGATAGATGGAATCTTTTCTTTTCAGTAGTATTAAATCCAAATCATATTCAGATCCAGCTAAGAAGTTTTTTACTATTCAAACACTCACTCATGAGTCTCTCTACTATGAAATTGATATCTATCTGAATTTGCAAATGATTTTGCATTATAAATACAGATTCTCGGTTTAGTTTAGTTTTTGCTACTGCTAGTATATATCTGTTTCACACAGTAAAACGAATCATGACTTTCTACTATGAAATTGACATATAATGATTATAGATTAGGTAGGTCAAGAGTATTCGAGAAGTGAGTAAATTTTTAAATGTTGTTTGTATAGTTATTCATGTGGTCACTTTTAATGGATGTTAATTCTAGTGAAGGAGTCATCGTAGCAACTGTTGATAGCAATAAGATAAAAGACTCCAATGGTTCATGCGAAACTGCAACAACTGTCCCTCCAGACAAAATTCAATTCAGAGTACATAAGAAACATCAAACGACGCAATAAGACGGATCTAAATTCAACACACTCCTCAGTTTTAGTCAGCATCCATCTCCTCGAGCGCAGTTTTAGCTGCCGTCTTTGCTTCTTCCAGAAGATCATCAGGGACCTATACGACGAGTCCAATTTATATATGGTTTATGAATATCTCCTTAAATCATCCTTCATAAGCAAGCACTTATAAAATTTTACCTTCTGATGCTCTCGTTTTGACTCCTCGCATATCCAGCTCATCTCCAATTCAAAAGCCTTGTCCTTGGCTTCATCGTGTAGCTTGTAGATGCTGCACATGAAAAAGTAACATCACATCTTGCTATAAAATGAACCTGGTTATAGAAAGCACATGAGAACCAGAAAACATGTACATGAGAAGCAAGCACTACTCACATTTTCGCCACCTCGATAACGCCTTCTTTGCATGTCATCTCAGATAAATTTAATTTCTCAATTTCCCTGCAAGAAATCCTCTGATCCATCAGAACACTTGCATACCCTTGCCTTTTTGATAACTAAATCTATAACCGTTTAGTTGAAACTAGTTCCACACATGTCAAAGGCGGCCAAAAGGTATGCAATCCAGAAACATCTGTCATAAAGTTCTTAATAACATTTATGGAGAATCATCAATCCTATCAACCATGAAAGCTCACTTGATCCTTCAAGTTTAAATGATTTCTTTGATTTAACTGTTAAGTTAGTTAGAATTTCCTTCGGACAAGTTAAATTGATCAATCCTAGTGGTACTACATAGTATATACCCTTAGTGACTACGCATATCCACTATAAGAGAATCCTAGAAAATACTAGTATGATACCAAATACATTCACGATGTAGCTTACGTTTTGGCAGCTTGCTTTCCTTTGCCAATGGCCGCACCAAAGTATCTCTGCAGGAATAGAATTCATATGATGACAGGGAAAAATAACGTAAAATTTCATACTTAAAGACACATATCTACGGGCAGAAATAACTTACATATGATATGCCTGATGGTTCAATCATGTACAATTGAGGTCCATCTCTATCATAACCTCCAAGAATAACCCCACAGCCAAAAGGCCTACAAAATAAAAACCATTTTCTTATAATTCATTCAAGTAGGAGAAATGCGTAGGTGACTACCAAAGACGTAGATGAATTGGACAAACCTGAGCCACCAATACAGGGTACACAGATGTACATAACTTGCAACACGCTCAGAAAGTTCCTTCACAGGTACAGCATCGCCATAAACACTAAATTATCACAAGTGAAGGTAGAGTTGGTTACACAGTCGGAAAAAGTTATGCAAAGCCATGTAGGAAGAAAGGAGAACATACACATTGACATCTTATACCCATATATTTAGATTTTTAATCTAACAAAATGCAGATAAAAAATATTTTGAACGTTTAACTAAGAGAAACATCCCCTTGAGAAAAGCTTTAGGAGTTGAACAGTTCTTTCATAATAATAAATCTTAGATATAAGCTACTGATGTTTTCATTGATACCTCTCATAGCTTCGTGCTTCAGACTTAGCACGCGCAACAATTTGCCTCCCATCAGCTGCAAGCCCAGCAACAGCCTGACATGACAGAAGTAGAAATACCCATAATCATGAAACAAAACAATATACTACGAGACTAGACACAATAGTAGTTACAAAAAACTTGAAAGATACATATCCTCAGCAGAAACTAATTTCCTATAGTTTAGGAGAAAAAAACATACCATGCCAGCATGACGATGAACAGAATGGATTCTCCTGTTGGAACCTGGTAGCATCATCTTTGATGCAATAAGTTTCTCAACTCCCTAAAAACCACCAAATGATAAACACTTAGCAAGACCATTCCTTTATCAAAAATCTGCGTAAAATCTTACAAAACCCAAAACTAACAACAGATTCACAACATATCGAACAGGAAATGAAACTAAGGGACTGTAAAATGTGTCATCTTGGGTCAAAATTTACACGGTATATATTACATCAAATCTACAATTCTGATAACAAAAATGTGAATACTTCATTCCAAGGTTAAATCACAGCACGAGAGACTAAACCCACTGAAGAAAGTGACAAAGTAGTATAAAAATCAATAGAGGAAGGAGGAAGAATCAAACCATAACAATCCCATCTTTGCACTTGATTCCAACAACAGTCCTGCGAAGAAAAAAAAAGGGAAAGACTTTTAACAAACCCTAATTCGTGTCGATAACCAAAATCTCAAAGTTTTCAGAAGCTAAATCCGATCTACTAAAGGGCGAAGATCGAAGAAGATAAAGCCAACTAACCCACTGTTGTCGACAGCTTTAGCGGCGTACTCGATCTGGAAAACACGGCCATCGGGAGAGAAAGTGGTGACGGAGAGATCGTACCCAGTTCCAATGCTACTCATCTTCCTTGATTTTTTTTTTCTCTGACTCTTTTCTGATTTCTTCTTCGTCGAGTGATTTAAGCTGAGATCGAAGAAAGGGGTTTTCTTTGTTCTCAAGCCAGAGACAAGCCAAATCTTTGGAGCTCCGTCTGACTCCGGGTTGGATATTAAAACGATTCGGGTTGTTTTGTCGGGTGGGTCGATTCGGTTATTAACGGGCTTTATTAATATTATGATTTGGCCCATTCTTTGGTAATCTTTTAACGGTATCGTGAATATTTTTAAGTGATTTTCCTCTTTTGTATAATTTTGAATAATCAACCACATGAGGAAGAAAGAAATATTTCTCTTACTCAACAAAATATATGATCATACAACACTTCTTTATGAACTCACTAGAGGTAAGACTATAATATGCTCTAGCATTGGGACACACAAACTTTGGGATGCTCAACATTACATGTTTTTAAAACCAAGACAGTAAATTACCTATAATTGTGATGGATACAATAAGTTTGTTTTTTACTACATCTCTAGCCAAACTGAGAGACATAGTTGTGGCGATCAAAAAAGTATGACAGTTTTGCGAAAACTGGATCTTGTTTAATATCAAATCTTTAAGTGAAGGTCATGATGCTTAACTACCCATTAGGTGACCCTTCCAACAACAAAGTAGTGATTTTTGTCCTAACTCCTAGATGATTATTAATTACAAAAACAGTAAATAAAAAGTACTACTATTTCTAAATTTTCTTATAATGCTAAAACTTTTTCTTTGGTTAACTTAATTAAAAAGTAGTTTAAAATCCATGGTAAACACAAAGCTAAACCTTTTTTACCGTTTTATATCACTAGTAATCCCATTCTACCAACTCGTTGAATACTTAGTATTGGTACGCATGGTAAGATCAGTAACTTATATGAACTAAACCATTCAAAGCATGTAAATGGTTGTCGGCAAAACAACAATACTATTTCTTTTCACAAGGGAATATATACATCACCTCCCTCTTAAGTAAAGCTAGTCGAATTGAAAACACAATAAGGCCCAGTGGAGAACAAAACAAAAGAAGAATAAAAAAGAGAATCAGATTCGAAATTATTGTTATTGGGCCTAATGGGCCTTTTCTTTTTCCTTCTTTATAATTCCACACAACAATCCTCTCATTACACACACCAACGTTGATTCTTCTTCTTCTTCTTCTTCTCTCTTTCTCATCTAAACCAAAAAATGGCAGATCAGCTCACCGATGATCAGATCTCTGAGTTCAAGGAAGCTTTTAGCCTTTTCGACAAAGACGGAGATGGTTCTTCTCTCTCAGATCTTTCCTCTTTTGTATAATTTTCATTCATAATAGACTCACTTGCGTTTTTTTTGGTGTTTTGAGTATCACTTAGTCTTGGCTTTAGGAATTTGATGCTCTTCGTTGTCCATAAAATCTCTGGATATTCACATTAACATTAAACGCGAGATTTGATGATATCTTTATCGTTCGTTGATTATAAATTATAATCGCAATCGGATCTATCTCGATAATAATCTCTAACTTAATCGTGTTTTAGTCTTCCAGATTTTACTAATTGTGATTAGAATTGACACAAATCTTAGAATTCAATAATCGAAGTAGATTACATTGACATTTGTAGATTTTTTGTTTAATTGATTCAGTTATTTGAGTAGGTTACAATGAAATTTGAAGATTTTGTGTTCATTTGATACAGTTGTTAGAGTAACTAAAATGAAATTTGAAGATTTTGTGTGTTATTAGAGTAAATTACAATGAAAATTTGAAGATTTGGTGTTAAAATCTGTTACTGATTTGAGAGAAATGTGTGGTTTTGTGTTTAGGTTGCATCACAACGAAAGAGCTAGGAACAGTGATGAGATCATTAGGTCAAAATCCAACAGAAGCAGAGTTACAAGATATGATAAACGAAGTAGATGCTGATGGTAACGGAACCATAGACTTCCCTGAGTTTCTGAACCTAATGGCTAGGAAGATGAAGGACACTGACTCTGAAGAAGAGCTCAAAGAAGCTTTCAGGGTTTTCGATAAGGACCAGAACGGTTTCATCTCGGCAGCTGAGTTAAGACATGTAATGACAAATCTTGGTGAGAAGTTAACTGATGAAGAAGTTGATGAGATGATCAAAGAAGCTGATGTTGATGGAGATGGTCAGATCAATTATGAAGAGTTTGTCAAAGTTATGATGGCAAAGTGAGGAAACTATTCTCATATCTTTTCTCTCTTTTTCTTTCTTTCTTTTTTTGAATTGAACAACTCTGATTATTGCTTTATTCTATGTTTGACTGTTCATTATTATGCATTCGTCCCAAATTTCATGTTATGAACTATTTTGTGACTTTGGGTTAAATTATTTGTTTGGAAGTTTTTAGTTTATTTTATATTATGTGAAGTACCATTGTAATGGTCGTTGAAAAAGCTATCTCTTGGTATTAGTACTTTTTTATTTTATTGTATTTTATAGTTTGCAATGTTTGTTAAAAAAAAAAAGGGTTATTTGTGTGATTAAAATTTGTAGGAAAAATGTCTGAAAACATTATATCGGTAGTTTTAAAAGCTTAGAATTTTTTATTTATTTTTAAATTGTTGGTCAATTTGGAAATTCCCCTATTTTTTAGAGGAATGTTGGCAATAATCCATATAATTTGAGTCAAATTAAAATATGTTTTTCTTATTTTACGGTTCATATAAGAAAATAAGTAAACTGTTAGAAAAAAGTATTATCATTTGTAACGATTAAAACAAGAGATAAAATTTAGGAAATACGAAAAAGGGTTAAAGAAAAACATAACTTCCATTTCATTTTTTCTTTCAAAAGTTTTCAAGCTTCAGTTCTCTTTTTCCCCACTTCAACTTTCAGCTTTGTAAATAACATTCGTGTTTTTCTTGATTCAATATATTCTACATTTTAACAAAAACATATAAAAAGTGGTGTATGCATACAGTAGTTATTCGTGAGGTAGAACGTAATTGTTTAAATTAAAAGGCAGATATGTTTTGGGGAATAAAATCAAAAATGGATGGTAAGTAGCAAAAGCTAGATAGATGAAATGAGAATCTCCAAACCTTTAATTATGACTGAACTTTTTTGTTGGTAACCAGTATTTTTTATTTTTACTTTTTTTTGTTACAAGGCTTAGTTTCTTCTTTTTCTTTTAAATATTATCGAAAATCTTGATACCTAATTATTTTAAAATGTGTGTAATTTATTAGGAGAAGAGGGAAGAGAGTTATGGCAGCAAAGCGTAGTAGCAATTCTGCTGAATACAAAGAAAAGAATGGTCGCCGGAAAAGTCACTGCCGTATTCTCTGAGCTCCGACCATTTGCTTCTTAATTCCTTTTCTTTATATGTTTGTGTGCAATAAGAGATTTGTACCTCTCACACCCATTAAACGGATTTTAAATGTCATATCTTGTTTGAATATGTTAAATATTTACTATACTGTTATATAAAAAGTTTTAAAGTACTATCAATATAGTAAGTTCATTTAGGCATTTCCTATCTACCACAATGTTTAATTTTCGTCTACAACATACGCACACTTATCAAACTTGAATCCAAGTATATAGCGACAACACTAAATCCGAGTTATGATACGACGGTGGCACTAGTACAGAAACACTATCACAATGTTTTTAAGATATTAGCAAGAGAAAACTCAGAAAAGATACACGACCAATATTAGGAGACTTTAACTAATACTCTGGCGATCTAACTGTTATAATTTATCAGTTGATTTAGGCGTTAGGCATTTGCTATCTATCAACAATGTGGGCGGGCATATGGTCTAATTCTTGTGAGATGATAATACAATTAAAACAAAGAAAATACTTTTTTAGGAACTAAACCTAAACTTAAAAGTCTTTCTAATCAGTTGCTATTTAAGTATTTTCATAATAAATCAAGAAATGCAAATTGTACATGAATTCGAAAAGCCTCTCGTTAAGAAAACTTATGATTAAGAATATAATATCCAAATACTAGTTTATAACACCAAATGCATTGAAACACTTTGTGTCACTTAGCATCAAACATTAAACACTTATACCAATTTGAATTTAACATGGCAACAACCGATATCGGAAAACAAAATCCATCGCGTATATTAATCGGTTGAATATTTTGGTCAGATGCAACTAATTGTTCCCTTTCTCTATGATACTTCAATTTGTATGGGACAAAATGGAAATCTTATGGATAAGAAACAAAAGAAAAAAGAGTTGTGTGAAGAAAGGTCATGCATATACATTAAGTGAAGCTTTAGGATTCATGCAAAACGCTTTAGTAACATATTTCTTCATTTTGTATAAGATTTAACAAGTAAAATTCTATTCAAAAATTCTAGTAATTAAATGATTTATAGATAGGGGATTAACAGTAAAAATACATCTAACAATATTTAATCTAAAATGGCAATAGTATTTAATCTAAAATGGCTAGGAATAGCATCCATTGCTTTTTGAGAATTTTCCTCTTATGCAAGTAATCCTTTCCTTTCTCTACAATATTTTTCATTCCATAGTTCATAATTAGAAAAAGCTCCAATGATAAGGGACAAAATGGAATATTTATAGACAAAAAATAATAGAAAAGTTCTTTGAATGGCCAATAAATTAAAGGAGTAATATAAAAAAAAATGCGTATAGGAAAAGCAACAAAGATGTGTGTGAAAAAATCTCATGCATTTACAATGAAGTTGAAGCATTAGCGTTCATGCAAAAATGTTATGCTCATTGGCTATAAATATATATCTTCAAGAAAACAAAATAAACAAAAGAGAGAATAACAAACAAACAAAAAAGAGATGATGGGGAAATATTTATGGGCGTTAGTATATGTAACGGTGATGATATTAATTATAGTAGTTGAAGTGGAATCAAGTCTTCATAGAGTAGGCGGAGGAAGATACACTTGGAACTCCGATGTCAACTTCTCCGATTGGGCCAACCATCAACGTTTCTACTCCGGCGACTGGCTTTGTTAGTAAAATTTCTTCTTTCTGTTTTTTTTACACACTTTCTTCTTTGTTAATCCTTTTTTTTACTAACACATGTTTCTAAAATGGGCAGATTTCGGGTTCAATCGAACGCGTCACAATATCCTTCAAGTTAACAAGAGTAGCTACGAGCAATGCGTTGACAACGATTACATATTCAACATAACACGAGGAGGACGAGATGTTTTTCAACTCCTTGAACCAAAGCCTTATTATTTCATTTGTGGTAGAGGTTATTGTCTCAAAGGTATGAAGCTTGCAATCACTGTCCTTCCTCAACCGCCACCATCAGCTCCAACCAATTTCACCTCAACCACCACTCCTCTCATACCACCAAATGCTATCACTGCAGCCATTCTCATTTTCGCCTTTAAAGCTTTACTACTTTGACTATGCTTATCTCGTTTGTTTATTGAGTTGGGTTCAATGTATGAACTATTAAAGTTTGAGACACATTCCCAAACTTCAAAAGTTTTCACTTCAATAAGTCGTTTGTTTGTTGTTTTGGAACTATTGTGACGTCCTAAACTTCAGAAATATCCACTACAACAAGTCGTGAACTCTTAACTTTGACTAGGTTCTGTCATTTGTTTTGGTTTCAGTTTTTAATCATGAGCACTACACAAAAGGCTTTGCTTTGTCTAGGTTATGTATGTAGTCTGTTTCCAATGCAAGAACGATTTAGACAAAAGGGTAACTTCCTGAACTTAGATATTCACTACAATAAGTCTTTAATTAAACAACCGAATTGTTAAGGGGGACAAAAGCATATTCAAACCCCAACAGGCAAACAAGGCTGGCGATAATAGTCACAAAAAACATTCCAAGCCTTAGTGTCGATGCCTGGCTTCAAGGCCGAGAGAGATCCTAAGCTGAAAGTCAGATAGCCTATTGAACTACTACTTACTTACTGAGCCAAGTAGGGCTGCTCATTTAACAGAAGAACATGGAGTTGGCGACGTTGTCTTTGAGTCTTGGGAGCTGTGCAACAGAGATTGGTCCTGGAGCTGTGATACCACCATGGCTTGATGATGTCTCAGACTGATCTTCAAACTTCATGAACGTCCCAAGCTGAGCAGCTGCCAAGTGAGCATAGCAGATCGGCGCAACTGCACAAAAAATTAAAATGTCAGTTATTAAGAGAACAAATGAAGACGACTTTAAATCGATGGAGTAGAGAAAACAGTTATGGTAATTACCAACAGAAATGGCACTGGTGCTTCTTTGGTACCTGGAATTTTGCCAAAGAAAGAAATCAGATAATTTCTGTTATCATCACAATCGAAGTTGTCACAAAAAATGTAATGAAGGTTGAATAAGAGACTACATACACATAGGAGAGCGAGTGGACAAGTTCCTGAAGTTCGTCAGCTGAAAAACCAATCTCATCATACAGGACGTGGTAGTGAGTTGGGCGGGTAGTTCCCTAATTCAGAACATAAAGAGTATTAAAACGATTCAGAGGAGCAAACATTAACAAATAAAGTTTTGAGTTGATAGATGAAACTTACAATCATTCCAGCGTGAGCACAGAGGTAGAAATCATTGTTCTTTGGGTGACATATTTTGTTGTCAATGATTGTCCCTGCAAAATAACCAAAACCCCCATGAGATAGAGATCAGCTATGTGTCAAAAAAGGTTATAATATAGATTTGTCAATCACCTGGAGGAACATTTTCAGGAGACGTTGGCTGGAAGAACTTGGTATGATGATTCTTTTGAGCCACCAACAAAAGGAACTTTGGGTTCCAATTTGCGTCTAAGAGCTTGCAAGCCTGAGGAAAGAGAAATGCAATTAAGTACTAACAGAAGAAGAAAATTACACTGAGAAACTTTTATTTTGAAGTTTCAACTACCTCGATGATCTGATCAAGTTCAATATTCAGAACCTGATTGAATTGAGATTCACTCACACCATCCCTAGAAGCATTAAACATCGAAACAACCAATATGAGAAAATAAAGATGGGAAAAATGAAGAGACAAAAGCTCTGATGTAACATACCTGAAAATTATGATATGCTCTGGTTTTCTCTTATTCGAGCTGGTGTAGAAATCTACCAGCAACTCCCTGCAATCAACAAATAAAGTTACATAGATACTTAAACCAGACTTCATGCAAAGATTAAACAAAAGCCACATCAAGAGTTAGTGTAAGTGCACACTTGATAATGCCATCGTCTTCAGTTCCATTTTTCTTGACAAGGGACTCAATCATCTCAGCCTTAGAAGGCTGTGTCCGAACAGATGCTCTATATTTGGATATCAGTGGCCACTCCCTAGAACTCACCACCTAAGTTAATCATAACAAAAGAGACAACTAAATATCAGTCTTGAAGAACTAGCCAAACTAAAAAGCAAACAACAGCAGTGAGTAAACATTTTACAGCAGCGATGGACGGGACATCAGACTGTCCAGGAGATCCATGTGAAACATCCATCCCAAGGATAATGGTTGGAACCTTAGAAATCACAGTGAACGCAGGTGTACGCTCTACACTTAACATTGAGTTCAGGCCTCCAAGCTGTAGTTATATGTTATCAGAGATTGCACACAAGAAGCAAAAACCATTTCCAAAAGAGAAAAAAGGAGAGAGATCACCTTTGCATTAATCTTCAGAAGTAAGTTAGTAAGATACTGATCATTAGGTTGCCGCGTTGGAGCCATGCATTGAGTAACAATGCCAAATTCAGTTAAGTTTTTTTTCTTCCATGGACCTGATGAAGGATTCAAAGTATTTATCCAAGGAAACTTCTATTATATAAAACAAAAAGATGATTGAAGACTGGATTTAAGAGATATCTAACCATAGAGATCACTGTTCTTTTTGTCAGGGAGCACACATAGTATGAATTGTGGGACACCAGGGAGTTTCGATTGGATGTCCTTAAACATGTTCTCAACACGAATCATAGGAGGAGCACGGCGGAATTGATTACCCTCCTCAAACACTTGAAAGGGAGAAGCAATTTCCTGGGACAGAATACAGAAAGAAGCAGTATCTAAATTGTTGATAATCACAAACAAGTTTTCAAGAATACTAAAAACAAAAGAAGAGAATCCTGCTTACAATTCCTTTTGATCCTCCAATTTTTATCAGATCATCAACAACTTGACGTACATTACAGCGAGCAGAGAAATTGACAACAACCCATCGTTGAATTTTGGTGGGCTCAACAAATTCCTGTACAACAAAGGGAATCAGACTCTCTGAACAGGTAAAATACAAAGAAAGGCAGAGAGAAACAGCACCTTGTTGTTGAAGTTCCAGCGACCATTTCTGGGAAAGGTTTCAGATCCACATCCCATTTTCAGCTGTCAGTCAAAGAAAACAAGAGAATATTACATGTATGCAAAAGCTAAAAACAATTCATCATGTCAAAAAGTAAGCGATCGCACCATACCTTGGGAGCTGGTAGAACACGACCCTCCACCTGAGTAAAGTTGGAGCTGATCGAAATGCCACAGGATCGCAGGAGTGGTTCCGCATCATAGTTGCTAACTTTCAGAGCCTGAAAGCATGAAACCAAAGATATGTAAATTCCAGTTCACTGACAAAACAGAACAGTTATGAAGCGGTCAGGATACTTTACTTTGGACAGAACAGTCATCCTCTCTTGGGGTTTCTGTCTGGATTTCTCAACAAGGGCAGATCTTTGGAACGTGGTAAGTGCTTTTGTGTACCTCTGAAGTGGAACCAACGCGCAGAGCTGCGAAAATTCCACCACATTACATACATTAGCATGATTTTTGAAAACAAATTAATACCATGACTATGAGAACGTTGATGAGTATAAGAGGCAAACCTCGAGAGGAATGTAAGTGGGTCGCTTTGGCTTCCCAACATTGATGCAAGGCAAATCCGCAGAATATTGCAAATCAATATGCCTTGTATCGCGGAAGTAGTCAGCAACTGTAACTTCAGTAGTTTCGAACTCTCCATTTTCATTTGGGTTCCTTTTCTTCAATTCAAACCTAGACAGTGTAAAAAGCAAACTTCAGAGAACCATTTATCTTTGAAAGAGATCACAACGTCAGAAAACTAAAACAGAAACAAATGCATCTCACAACAAAGTCAAATTAGTGAATATCTTACGTTTGTTCCCTGCAAGGCTTGTCACTCAATCCGGTTATCTTGAATTCTTGGCCTGAGGGGCTGACCTTTACCCTTAGGTTCTTAAGGGTTCGTTTAGCCTGTTGAAAACAACATGTTAAAATGTGTCAAGCCAAGCAAAAGAGGTAAGGAACATGTTTAGATTATGAAAAAGCCACATATCATAATAAGTAGTTAACCTTAGACCAGTCAATCGAATAAGGGTCCCTAGCATTTTGGTTAGCAATTAGGAAATCAACCACTGGACCAGGCTTGATGATCATGGTGGTTGTAACATCTAGCATAAGAACAAAACATAAACTATTAGACACTAAATTATTGCTACAACAGACAGAATCAAACACCAACATCAAGTACAAGTGAAATTATGTACCCATATTAAGTGACATGCCACCCTGCGTTGTTCTGAAACTGGAGTGAAATCCCCTACATCCTAAGATGTTACCACCAACTGGTTCACAGTTGGTTGGATCATTGTGGAAAAAAGACTGTCGAACAAGCAAGCAACCTCTGCAATTTGTACCATAGGTATTAGAAAGACAAATATATGAGATTAACAAAATACATATATACACTTGACACTTACTGTCTAGCAGCATGTTGCCTCAATATGATATCAAGAACCCGTATTGCCTCCTGGGAATTCTCTGATTCTTGTCCCCGCATTGCATTAGCAAGAGCTTGAAGAGGAATTTTGGCCGCATAGCTGATCTCCACTCTAAAGTTTTTGGACCGGTTAGGCCTACGCAGTCTTTTCCTATCACCATCACTTGGACTTTCATTCCCATTGGGGCTTCCGTTTCCATTAGCCCTGCTCACAAAATCCTTACTAAGAACAAAAACTAAAGCACACAACCAATGTAATGACTATAGTCAGATGATGTTTTACCTTGTAGCAGATACTTCCTCAAGCACCACAGAAAAATCCATCTTGTTACTAGGCAAAGCTCCATATGTAAACAACGTCTTCTCACCGTCATAAGCAAACTCTTTACCATCCAGATCAGAATGGTAAGTCTGATGCACCTTGTCAAGGATTTTTCTTCCAACACCCTTTTGTTCAACAGGACGACCATCATCATAGAATAGAGCCACCTGTACAAACCCACAAATAATCCCATTAGTTTGACATCATTCAGAACCAAATAACAGAATAAGTCAACATAACAGTAGCAAAAAAACATACACACTGCATCCATTCTAGTGACATCAATCATCCAACAAAAATAACACAAAATAGTTTCAAAAACTTACACTGTAGTGGAAGAAATGACCCTGAAGATTAGCCACATCGACTTTGAAATGATTTGTTAACAAGGGGATCTTTTGGCCCCTTGTTCCAAATCCTTTTCGAGCCATAGGAACTCGAACTGGCCCCTTCTTCTCAGCAAGTTCAGTTTTAACACGAACTGGTTCCACATTTGGAGGTATAACTGGTGGAGGAGGTGGTAATGCCTCAGTAACCCCACTCCCGTTTGCCCCATTTGCTGATTCAAGATCAGCTCCGTTACCATTTGTTGAATCCATCTCCTGCTCAAAGAAACCAAACAAAAAAAAAGTTCAGATTTCAACATTTATAAGCAAAAGACACAATCCTATACAAAACCAAGCAAAAATTTCAACATATATGAGTTTGTTCTGTCGCAATCTAAACAAACATCAAAGCAAAAATGGTAAAATTTGAGAAAGTTTGCAACTTTCCTTCATAAATCCCAAAAGAGAAGTAAAATCTTTGACTAAAACTAAAAAGCCCCAATTTTTTTGACGCATGCAAGTGTAAGCAAACATGTATAACACGGAAAAACGTCAGCTTTCATGACATAGTAACAAAATTGCGTCAGCCATGTGACAGTTCATAGCTTTATTCAAAAGACAAACCCAGAAAGGTGACATCTTTGAAGCAAAAACCTCATCAAAAATCTCACCTTTAAAACAAAAAAACCCACAAAATCAAAGTGAAGAAGCTCTATAAGCAAGAAAAATCCAAACTTTTTAACACATTAACTCTAAAATCTACAAAAGAACACTGCATGTGAAGTATTCAAGCTTGAGAGTAAGAATTTGTAAAAAAAAACTCGGAAAAAATAGGTTTTTGATATGAAAAACACAGAAACCACACAAAAAGTCACAAACCCAGAGATTAAAGAAGCCACATTTCTAAGAAATACACAAAACCTATGAGCTAAAGAACATAAACCCTACAGTAGAATCAAACAAAAAAGCACACTCACAAGACCCTAAAATCATCACCTTTGAGTTTATCGATGAAACAAAAACGAAACCCTAGCCGAAACAAGAGAGGATTATTTTTCTTTCTTTTTTTTTCAATTTCTCTCTTTTGCTTTTTTATTTTACTCTCAAAATTTAGCTCCGACCTGAGAGGAAAATGGTTCAGTGACAGTAGCATAAATCGAGGATTCTTCGCTTTCAGTTATGTTCCTCTACGTCACGGCTCCATCATAGTAGAGCTACTCTTACAATCTTGACCGTTAAAATGGTTGACTTATGTTATTGACTTCGCTTTGTGTCCCGCTAGATTATTTTAAATTTTTTAATTTCAATTGGTAGTGGTGGTAGACAAACCTTCTGTGTTCTAATATTGAATGTGCGCATTAATTGACACGTACATGCTACATAACTATGGATTTAACAACTGTGTTACAATAATTATAAATTATTATTAAGCACAATATAAAATTTAAACAGTTTTATGTCTCCTAAACTATGTAACTTATTGTCAATTAGTTTATGTGCTTCAATGATCTCGTTTATGGTTGATCCTCACTGGAATCCATTTTTGATTATTGACTAAAAAGGTATCTAAGCCGCAATTATAAAAATTATAAATTGGTGAATAGAGATTAGGTGGATTCAATAAAGAAAACTATAATTGGAGATGATTCTTGATCTGTGATTAAGGTTATAAGTGGAGAAAGACAAATAGTCAAGTGTGTGACATTTGGAACTTACATAGCTAGCCAGCTGGAGAATGAGGGTATCTACAAATATTCTCTATAGTTTAGTTATATTACACACATCGGCAAGTTAGCTATATATGGTTAATTACAGATGCAATTGGAACCAAAATTAAAATGATACTCCACTTAGAGAGACATCACATTTTTGAAGTATATAAGATCAGGAGGTGCTTGAATTATGTTATTAATATTATACATTGTGTACACTTGAGATATAGGATATAATAAATTTAGTTAGTTAGTGTTGACATATAGTTTTTAAGTGTTTGACATTTGGAACGTACGTAGTTAGCCAAGCCAGCTGGAGGACAAAAACTAGCTAGTTGGTGAAAATGGATATCTACAATTACCTTCTAGCTAGCTAGGTGGCTAAAGACAGATGCACTCGGAACCAAAACAAACAAGATACCCGACTTGAAGAGACCACATTTTAAAGCATACAAGATCAAGAGAGGTGTTTGAGTTGTGTCTACGTTCAGACCCAAAGAAAATTGAAAGAAAACGATTTCTGGCCTAACCATCTAGCAAGTGATATTTAGGATCGGATGCTTTGTAACTTAAAGGAATTTGTGTGCATTGTTTCTTAACCATTGTGATAGTTTACCAAATTGATTTTGAATTTGGCTAAGTTACGTTAGAGGCTTTTACCACACTAATCATGAATTAGCCTAATTGTTAGAGGTTCATTATCTTGAAAATATGTAGATCGATTGCATGATTTCTAACATCTTGATTGTTCAATTTATCTATCTTGTTTATTTGCTCATTTTAGTTCTTAATTTTGTTAGTTTAGTTTTCAATTATCTACTATATATAGTTTAATTGCTTTCATTTATCCCTTCTTTTATTCTATGCATGTTAGGGTATTAGTGAGACCGTAGATTCTCATACCGTCTTATGGCAAATGATTTCATCATAATTTAATGTGTTATACTGTTATGGCATTTTCCCGTGGATTTGATTCAATCTTTAGTTACTCCAATGACATACCACGCATATGCGTAATGTGTATTTATGGTTAAAATTACATCACATGAGAGTATCGGACAATTTACAAAAATGTATACGAGGTAGTGTATAAGACGGTGTATGGGATAATTCATATGGTTCAGTACAAAATAATATACTAGGCTGTGTGCGTGAAGGGATGTATGAGATGGTATAAACAGAGGTGTATAAGATGATGTACAAGGCCGTGTACAAGATAATGTGAGATTATGTAAAAGATAGTATACAAGATGGTGTGTTTAACTCTGTACAAGTGGTGTTTAATACTGTGTAAGGGATGGTATATGAGACAATGTATAAATCAATGTACAAGATGAGACGAGCTGTGAAATTTATGTATTTACTCTAAGATCCATGAGAGTTTCTTCTTCATGTCTCAGGTGAGGAGGTTGGCGAAAGGAAGGTTAGGAAAAGTGAAGATAAATTTGATTTTGTTACAAAAGTCAAAAACATTTGCCTATATAACTTAAATATGGAGCCCATTATCATTATTCGTAGTTAGTAGAGCTTGTTCACGTTTATGTTACGATCTTGTATTGATAGAAGAATGTTTTCACTTGTCTTCGACTGAATCAGTGTTGCCTTCTCTCAGGTTATATCTTTCGTCTATGCTTTCGTCAAAGCAAAAAATCCCTAAATTAGATGAATTTTATGCCTTGACTCAAGGCATAAATTCATCAAATGTGGTATATAGAGCGTATTTAGCTTCATATATACTATTGAGTTTCCAGAGTCGTACGAGCGCTATCAAGTATCAGAAGCGAATAAAAATAAAATATCCTTACGAAAAAAAAAATCGTCTACAAAAAATAAACATCATTGTCATGTAAGAAAAAGAAAATTGACAAACTAAATATTAGTTCTTAAACAGTTGTTGACCCTTCCTCTCCACTAAATCGTTAACCAAGCTTTCAAAATCAATGTCTCTAACCAATTCTCTTTCGATTGATAATATAGCCAACTCACTCAATCTTTCTTGTGACATAGTCGACCGAAGATACGATTTGATCAACTTCAGCTTTGAAAAACTTCTTTAAGCAGATGCAACCGAAACTGGAATCGTCAACATTGTTCCTATAAAGCAATGGTACCTTCAATATGAGACAAAAATTATATATTAAATCTGCTTTGAAAGCAAAGTGAAATTTTTGTCTCCAATTATAAAGTAACATAACTATTCTAATGAGCTTTTGCTATTTGGATCTAATGTTATCATATTATTACCTCTACAACGTTCATCCTTTTCTAGCGCTTGTTGTTGTTCATCTTTTGCATGCGGATCATATATGCGTGTAATCTGGTCGTTGTCAAATTTTTATTAATTAGCATTTCAAGCCATTGCCATTGTCAACGAATATTCAGTATTTATTAGAAAAATCAACAGAAATTTAATATCTATTTAGTTTTGTTGAAATTTAAAGATATAAATCAATATTTACTATAAATTTAATTTTAGTAATATTTTTCCGATTTAGATTTTGTTATTCCCGTTTTTTTATATTGATCAGTTTTAGCGTTTTTTAGCGGTGAACAGTAGACTCAACTCGGATTGGACTAGACGGGCGATCCCGGTAGAACAGGTCCGAACGCCCGGTCTGGTTCCCAAACACTGCAATTACCGCATCTTGTGTTGTGGACCGGACCGACTATGACTGAATATTGCATTCATTTTGATCCTAAAAATGTCAATCAATGCTCATTTATTTATTATATATTTTGGAAAAAAGTGAGAAAAAACTGAAACGGTGCGACGTTATTAAATCTTTTAAATCCCCCCACCAAAGCATCTGCTTCTTCCTCTTGTCTCTCTCTCTCTCTCTCTCTCTTTCATCTTCAAACTCTACAAACCCAGAAACCACCACACAGTAATTAATGTCTCTTTCTTTCTTCCCATGTGATCTTTAACAGACTTTTCTTCTTATTCTCCATCTCTGAAGTTGTGGGGATTCATCAAGACTTCCTTATCTGTTTCTTTTATAAAACAAGAGAGAGATACCACTTTTGGTGTTCTTTATTTGCAACTCTTTCAGGCAAACACTCTTTGTCTCTTTTCTTATCTTATTATTGTTTCTATTTTTTGTTGATAATACTTTCGATTTTTTTTGGCTCTCTGTTCTTTCTAGATCGTTTGGTTTTATTGTCTATAATATTCATTTTGACAATCTATGTATTGATATGAGAACATTACTTCTTAGTCTCTTTAGTTTTTTTTTTTGTTTTTGACCCTTAAGCTTGATTTGTTGTTTTTAGCTTCTGGTGATTTGTTTGATCAAAGAAAGCTTATAAGTTTTTTTTTCTTTTTCAGGTTAAAGAAATCGATAGGCTCTGTTCTTGATTGTGGTGGAAGAGACATGATGATGTTTAACGAGATGGGAATGTATGGAAACATGGATTTCTTCTCTTCCTCCACATCTCTCGATGTGTGTCCATTACCACAAGCTGAACAAGAACCTGTAGTTGAAGATGTCGACTACACCGATGATGAGATGGATGTGGATGAGCTTGAGAAGAGGATGTGGAGAGACAAAATGCGTTTGAAACGTCTCAAGGAGCAACAGAGTAAGTGTAAAGAAGGCGTCGATGGTTCGAAACAGAGGCAGTCGCAAGAGCAAGCTAGGAGGAAGAAAATGTCTAGAGCCCAAGATGGGATCTTGAAGTATATGTTGAAGATGATGGAAGTTTGTAAAGCTCAAGGCTTTGTTTATGGTATTATTCCTGAGAAGGGTAAGCCTGTGACTGGTGCTTCGGATAATTTGAGGGAATGGTGGAAAGATAAGGTTAGGTTTGATCGTAATGGTCCAGCTGCTATTGCTAAGTATCAGTCAGAGAATAATATTTCTGGAGGGAGTAATGATTGTAACAGCTTGGTTGGTCCAACACCGCATACGCTTCAGGAGCTTCAGGACACGACTCTTGGTTCGCTTTTATCGGCTTTGATGCAACATTGTGATCCACCGCAGAGACGGTTTCCTTTGGAGAAAGGAGTTTCTCCACCTTGGTGGCCTAATGGGAATGAAGAGTGGTGGCCTCAGCTTGGTTTACCAAATGAGCAAGGTCCTCCTCCTTATAAGAAGCCTCATGATTTGAAGAAAGCTTGGAAAGTCGGTGTTTTAACTGCGGTGATCAAGCATATGTCGCCGGATATTGCGAAGATCCGTAAGCTTGTGAGGCAATCAAAATGCTTGCAGGATAAGATGACGGCGAAAGAGAGTGCTACTTGGCTTGCCATTATTAACCAAGAAGAGGTTGTGGCTCGGGAGCTTTATCCCGAGTCATGCCCTCCTCTTTCTTCTTCTTCATCATTAGGAAGCGGGTCGCTTCTCATTAATGATTGTAGCGAGTATGACGTTGAAGGTTTCGAGAAGGAACAACATGGTTTCGATGTGGAAGAGCGGAAACCAGAGATAGTGATGATGCATCCTCTAGCAAGCTTTGGGGTTGCTAAAATGCAACATTTTCCCATAAAGGAGGAGGTCGCCACCACGGTAAACTTAGAGTTCACGAGAAAGAGGAAGCAGAACAATGATATGAATGTTATGGTAATGGACAGATCAGCAGGTTACACTTGTGAGAATGGTCAGTGTCCTCACAGCAAAATGAATCTTGGATTTCAAGACAGGAGTTCAAGGGACAACCACCAGATGGTTTGTCCATATAGAGACAATCGTTTAGCGTATGGAGCATCCAAGTTTCATATGGGTGGAATGAAACTAGTAGTTCCTCAGCAACCAGTCCAACCGATCGACCTATCGGGCGTTGGAGTTCCGGAAAACGGGCAGAAGATGATCACCGAGCTTATGGCCATGTACGACAGAAATGTCCAAAGCAACCAAACGCCTCCTACTTTGATGGAAAACCAAAGCATGGTCATTGATGCAAAAGCAGCTCAGAATCAGCAGCTGAATTTCAACAGTGGCAATCAAATGTTTATGCAACAAGGGACGAACAACGGGGTTAACAATCGGTTCCAGATGGTGTTTGATTCGACACCATTCGATATGGCAGCATTCGATTACAGAGATGATTGGCAAACCGGAGCAATGGAAGGAATGGGGAAGCAGCAGCAGCAGCAGCAGCAGCAGCAAGATGTATCAATATGGTTCTGAATATTACACAATCTCTGTAACATTCATTCTTTCATAATAACTCTGTTACCTACTTACCTGACTTGGGTATGTATTCTATTGGCACCAAACACTCATCTATATTGTTGATGATGATGAAGCCATCTATTTTTTTTGTGTCTGAAAGTCATTTAACTCGCTTCATTGTTTTAATAATGTCACTATCCATTGAACATCATTCTCATGCTACAAGTTTGATTCTTTGAGTTCTATTTTTTAATCTTTGGGTTTAACCGTATAAGTTCAAGTAGCCAGCATAACAATCATGAAACAATATGGAACTCTTCTCTTTTTTCTCTTTTTCTTTTAAGTGTTAAGTCTGTCATTTTTGTTGGTTGTTCTCTAGTCAACTCAATTCAATAATCAATATCATAAGAAAAACACATGGCTTAGCCATATTTATAGGGTTATAAAAAGCATTTATCTTATAATATAAGTTATCTTCTTTGCTTTCATGTAGAAAGTATATTCTCTTATAATTTGTTTGGTCAAACACAATTGAATAATATAGTAACAGGTTGCCAACAATTGCATCAGTGTCGGCTACTGTGGCTTCTTCTTCACCACTGGCAAATTCTAATGTAACTTTTTTTATCCACATTGTAATCCAAAACGGATATTTATATAATAATAAGGTGAAAAAAGCCAAAAATGGTGAGAGTGTTTTTGGGAGGAAGAGAAGACAAACGTTGTTGTCTCCTTTATTTTGGAATTGGAGGACAGGCCATGTGATATGCGTTGTGAAACCCCACCACTCTTTTAGTCTCTTCATCGCCAAAACTGACTACATTCATGCACCCATTTTTTGGTTCTTTATTATTCTTATATTCTGAACATAATATATAGTAATGCAAAGATATAATTGCCAGTTTTAACTTAGTAATTTTTTGGTATGATTTTTTATTTTAATATAAAAAAGTAACGTAGTAATTTATGTAAGTGTCGTGACTATGCATCATTCACATTTAATTCTTATAGTATATGACTATTTTATTTTGTCATTTTATTATTCTTAAACAAAAAATGTTTTGATATGTTCTAAATTTCCAATTCACCAAGATAAGTTATGGATCTATCAATTTTCAATAATTTACTTAATAGGTTTTGTCACAATTTCATTCATATAATCTGAATTTTCAGTAGTGAGAATGATGATAAACGGATTCGGAAAAAAGAAATATGATGAGAAAAGTGGATGTCAAAAAAATATTTTCAGTTACTATTGGGGTGAGGAAAAAAGAGAATCTTCTTTTTTTTTTTTTATTATACTCACAATTAGGAG
>Ga0041059_1001085_pt1 | contig 21672 bp, 20 predicted proteins | sample AraColnosormetaG_FD_56232 | JGI IMG/M metagenome (GOLD analysis project Ga0041059, IMG submission 56232) | Arabidopsis roots microbial communities from North Carolina, USA - Col MF nosort | ecosystem: Host-associated > Plants > Roots > Unclassified | place: USA: North Carolina | collected... | reverse complement strand
AAAAAAAAAAAAAAAAAAAAAAGCAGCGAATTCGATCGGATGGTTATTATTACAGAGAGTGTAAAAATTTGGTAATGATGATTAAAAGTCTTGGGATCATGGAACCCAAGTCGGGTCACGAGGGCTAAAGAAAGAAGCCATTACGTGTCCGTTCAAGAGCTTGAACGTTGCACTGTTGGACTTGACACATCTCGGCGTTTTATACTGATTAAACGACCCTCCTTGGCTTATAATCAGATCCATCAGTTTCTCGAACGTTCCTGGTTTCACCACTCTGATCTCTAATGCCCCTATCGATCTCTCTTTCGTCCTGCACTGTCTGTATATGTAGTCCAGCTCTTCCTCCACCGCAACGCAACACTCTTCCATCAGTTTCGGCTCGAGATGACCTTGGATCTCCCAGAATAGCACGTAGTGACCTGGCACTGATGACGTGTCCGCGTAGCTCGTGTACTCCGCCAGGAATGCGTTGCTTCCAAGCTTCTTCTTGGCTAACGTTATGCTCCTGTGTAGATCTTCTTCGTTGGTTTTGTCTAAGTCGATGCTTAGAACCACGTTTCTCCTGCAGATAAACCGGAACTGTGGTGCTCCGTTGTAGAAACCCGCCACTTGAAGAACGTCGCCGATTCGGTAACGGTACAATCCTGCTTGCGCATGAATCAATCATCAACCAATCCAAAACACTAATTAAAAGAACGTTTCTTTAAATACCTGCGAAAGTTGTGACGACCAGTTCATAGTAGCGGCCGAGTTTGACATTGACCAAGTCAACGACTTTATCACAGGGGACTTGTTCATCGTCGTCTAGATCAAAAGAGAGTGTCCCGTTTTTGCCGAGAGGGATAAACTCGAAGTAGCACATGTTAGGCAAGAGAGTGAAAACGACGTCAGATGGTTTGGAGAGTGGTTCCACGTTGACTCCAAAGTAAGTCTCAGAGGAAGCATACATTGGACAAACCAATGGAATCTTCCCCTGGCTAAAAAACTCAAGTGCAGGTATGTATTGAGCCATTGAGCCCGTCACTACTGCTTCGATGAACTTTGCCTTAGGCCAGAGCTGACACAGAATCCCTTTCCACGACGACCGCCCACAGATCTCTTCGATCTCGCTAGCTAACTCTGGATTCGGCGACATTAAAAGACAAGACATTGCCATTTGGCAACCTGGATCGGTGATCATGGGGTTGAGACTACCGGTGCGGATGTCTTCACAGAGCTGACTCCATTTCTTCTCGAGATAAGAGATTGCACGGAGAAACGCTGAAGCAAAGACTGCTCCTAAACGCATCACCTTGTGACGGTGAATCAGACCGGCTAGTAACTGACAGTACATGCTTTGGTTGCTGTCTTCACAAAGGATGGTTTGGATAGGACTGGTTAAGTCGTTGAATGGATCATAAGGTCTGCACTGGAAATGCTTGCTTTTGTAGTAACTAGTGAGGACAGCTCTGATTGGTAAACCACAAGGAGTTGATGTTTCAGCCTTTACGAAATTTAGGTACATTGCTTTTCCTTTGTCAAGTCCTGTTATGTACCTGTTGTAAAAAGGTTAAAAACAGAGCAAGAAGAAGATGGTAAAAGAGGTAACCTCAACGGATATGAAAGATTCTTTAGGTTTAGTGAGTGCATGTTCAAAATTCTTAGAGAATCTTTAGTGGGGACATCAAAATTGGCGTGTGGATAAAAGATGATGGAAGCAAACTTTATAGTACATGACATGATACCACTAATTGTCCCCAAAAAAAACAAAAACTTTAAGAAGAAAGCAAACTTCATTTTCTTCCTAAGTGCGAAACCCATTGTGATGAATATATTGGTACCACACTACCACGGACAGTACCTCTTATGAGTGTTAGGTACTGTATGTACTAATTTCCATATGTTAGTGGTACAATGATTATGAAACCATAGTCACACTGAGGTAAGAAAATTGATAATTCTTTCAAGATTTTCAATAGTAATGGATAACATTGCAGAATTTGATGTGATGTCCTTCCATTTCCATAGATTGGCTTTGGAGACATATCCATTATCCTACAACTAGAGGAACAGTCCTAGTGGTTCTTTTATGGAATATGAGATCACCCATTTTTCTTTGTTTTGAGCATGATGGTCACTTATTAAGTAAATACTTATGTGCACACAAGACGTATATCTCTTTTAACTCTAAAGATTTCAGAAAGTAGAAAAAGAGCCTGACTTGCCCTTAGGATTTTAAACAGCATCTAGGAGAACTAATTATTAGAGGAATCAAAGGAGGAATTCACTGACTTGTTCACGATTGGAATGATAAGATTGTAGAGAAAAGTGCGGCGATCAAGATCTTCAGGAATGGTTGGCATTAGCTTTGGCTCTCCAGCAGAAGTCCCAGAGCTGCGAAATGCAAGAAAGCGATTACATTTTCATCAGCTAAAGAAAGACATGCACAGAGACAGAGAAGGCAGCGACTAACAAAGATTCAGACTGAAACAGATACAGACCTGCATAATATTTCAGTAATAGAATGGCCAGTAATAAGAGATGAGTCTTCTCCATTAGCAATTCTCTGAATGTACGGATAGATATCTTTGTATATGATGATTGGCACAGCGCGTTTAAACTCCAGAACATCCTTAGAGCCATTCATGTACTTACTCAAGTACTCTGTGTCCTTGTTTCTTTCCAAGATCCCACGTAAAATGTTATCTTGAACTTCAGCAGCTTTCGAGGTGATCCTCTCAAGCTCTTTTAATACACTGTCGTGATCAAGCTTCATTACATCCATTTCTCAGCTAACCCAAAGAAAGAAGAAGAAGAAGAAGAAGAAGAAGAGAGGTAATGACTGCCTCAGGACTCAAAGTAAGGGGGTATATTTATAGTGGGTTTAGCCATATTTACATACCCAGAAATGGAGATTAACTTTGTCCTTGCAATATATCAGTTAAAGGGAAAAAAAATCAGTGCTGATATCATCAATTATGCAAGCTCAGTTTCAAGGAAGGACAATACGTATAAGAAAAAGATGTACTTAAAGACACTAACACAACAATATTGTGTAAAGACATAGCAGCTTCTCTCTACTTTTTTACTTTAAACCAAAACCAGCATATATATCAGAGTTAAGTTGACTTTCTGCCACATAGCAAAACCTTATATAATGGCTACGAATAAGATAAGTCTACAACAGCCTGAGTTTACAGCTACCAAAAGGGTCATTAACAAGTTCTCAGTAAATGAAGAGACTTTGTTCAGCATGAGAATCAGGGAAGCAATCACAACCATCCATATTTTATCAAAAAATCTCAACAAGGGGGCCACATCTTTTGATGATCAACCACAGTCATGATCATCAAGCTTTAAAGCATGATGCGTTTGGTGCTCGCCGCATCTGATTATTGGCGAAAGTCCACCACTAGCTAAACAACTGCTGACGCTACTCTGTCCCTCAAGAGGAACAACTCTAACCAGACATTGTGGACGCTGTTGGGTGTGGATTCTTTTTCCATATGCAGAAAGGGTTTAGTGACAAACAAAAAGCTAAACTTGCTTCTCTCTGTTATTTTGGTGACTCAGTTTAGCATATAATGTATCGCACTATTGACCCTTTTCCATGCATGGTGATTCACTTCTCACCATTCCCATAAAAAACAAAAGAGATCTAACAGTTTTTAAACTCAGATTCTATTGGTTCATAGTCTTATCCACAAGCTAGATCTTGTTCCCTCTCCAGATTTCCCTGTTTAAAGCTGAGTTTCAACAGCACAGCATCAATGAAACCTATGTGGGTTTTTAAATGTGAACCAATGTTTTAATTAGGGTGAAAATGAGAAGTTGTTACACGAAACTACATGGCTGTTCTAGTGTCACAATCAAACTTTTGACTATATCAGTGACATGTTTATTATTCCTCTGCAAGTTGTAGAAAGGTTAAAAACTTCACTTTTCTTGGCATTTCCGTGTTAATGGAATTCACACTCAACAAAAAAGCAACAGACAAGCTGATATCAGCTGTAAGAAGAAGTTTTTCTATGTAAGGTAAGTCTGAAAGATGACTATCAACATTTTCAAGAGTAAACATTAAAAACTTTAGATTCAATGGATGCAGAACACTGTATGCCATATGTATCAAGACTATGTAACCACCGAGTCTTATCTTATTTATTAAGAGAAAGAAAAGGAAATGAAGATGACTCTCATGGTAAGGAGCAAAAATAAGTAAAAGAAATCAAAATAGATAGACAAGGTGAAGCAAAAGCCTAAGAAAATAAGCTCATGTCTTCCTATTTTGGGCGTCAAGCTTTCATTTGCCAGCACCAGCCAATGTTTTAACAGAGACACTTCTCGACCAGTACTTAATAGAAGTATCACGAGACCATAAATGTAACTACAACTGAAAAACTCTTTGTTTACCTTCTTTAGGCAATTATCAACAGAACACAAGGACAGACAGTGACTAATAAACCAAGAACTATATAGAAAACCACAAGTCTCTTTTCCTAGTCACTGTGGAGGTTAAGGAAACAGTTCTTGTATCAAAAAAGTTGTGTTTTTTTCTTTCTAATCACAGATGATCATTCCAATATGATAACAGTTTGACAACAAAAGGTACTATTTTCAACAAACAAACAACTGAAACAAGTGTTGATGCTAAAGTTAACATGGACAATAGTAATCATTCTTCGTCATCAGTGAATGTATAACAAGAATCATGAAGGGGGCAATAGAAATTTCTTGATAAAAATGTCTTAAAGCCTCGTGGTTTTATGAGACAACACGAATCATGAAGGGGGTAATAGAATGACCTCAAGTCCTTAGTGAGCTTTGGAGATCTTTCTATGGTCTGTTTTAATTCGCTTCATCTAGATTCAGCTTGATCCAATCCACGCCCATATCGGTTATGACTTGCCTTGATCAATGATCATAGAGTAGCTATGTTCTATGCTACATGATCAAGTTCAATGCCAAAGAAGTTACTAAAAGAATAAAAACAAAAAGAAAGAAATTACCATGGATTCAACACAATAAGACAACAACAGTGAAAAGTCTAATACACAAGTTAGCATATTTGCTGAGGAAGATTTTGCACTTGCAAGGACAGATTATTACGCAAGAGGCACATATTCTACACCAAGTCAAATCAAGGAAAAGCTAAGAACCCAGTTTAATAGCATTACGACTATAAACTACGAAATTTAAAATTCTCATTTTTTAGTTTCTTCTCTTTCTTTTAGTACAGGAAGATTCCCAATGCCGTTGAAAAACAAATACCTTGTGTCTAATTCTAAAGCATTTCGTACTAAAATAATTGTTAGAATTTAATGACCAAAATCATTAACACATGTAATTGCCGCCAAATTACAAATTTTTTTATTATAAATCACCATGTTTACAAAACACATATAGTTAAGTTAACCGTTACTTTCTTTAGCTTATCTCTAAGTCTTGGAAACAAGAAGAAAAAAAAGAGCATCAAAAGGTTCAGTTATGCTTTTTTGTGTATTTGGGATTTAGGGTGTTCTTTGAGCTGATAAGGATCGACTGAAGGAGCTAACCAGAGACCCACCAGAATGATCAAGTGTAGACACAATAGCAAACCCGAGGAGGACGGTGTTGATGGATAAACATTCCAACAGAGCTCAATGCCGAGGAACATGATCAAGCTTTTACAGCCAAAAGAAAAACAAGAAGACGAGTTAGGTTTTGATATTTTAACTGTTGTTACAGTAAGAAATGCAGAAATAACTTACCGCAGCCAAGTGGGAAACGGTGTTCTCCATAGTAGATAAGGTAGCGAATAGAAGTACCTGTTATGATCATATGAGTATTGGGGTTGAGGCTAAGAATGTTCGAGAAACGTAAGATTTAGCCAGGTTATTTGGTTACCATGAGTAGAACTGGTAGTGCAGAGAGCGAGCAAATACAATGCCGATGAAATTCCCAACAAACATGGCCGTGACGACATCTGCGAATCAAGTGGAATGCCTGTAAGTATGGACATAGGGAAACATAAGCTAAAATAACAGTAAGAGCTTACGTTCTTTCGTAATAATCCGTGAGGCTGATACATCACTGAACGAGAGTGAAGACGGAAGTGTCAAGAAGAAATGCCTAGAACGCATGAAGCCTATAATCCCGCCTTCATGCCTATAAAATCAACATATTAATTACAACTAATGCTAAACACACAAACTGCAACTGCTTTCAAATTGCAGCTGCCTTATGATTGTACGTACTTGCACCACTTATAATTTGCGAACGCCACAAGGAGAAAAAGGTGAGCAATGAGCAAGCATACTGCAAATTCTTTGGACACAAAAACTCGTTCTGGAACAAATTTGAAGTTAACAGACCTGTTGAGAGCTCAAACTAGAGTTAGAGGTCAAAAGACATTTTTAGATCCCATCAACATGTTTTTTAGATTTGGCGGGAGAGAAGCGAACAATACCAGAAATGAATGAAAACACGTCCAAGATCAAAGGCGTTTGCTATGTATGAAACCGGATATGTTATCAGAAACGGCAGTCCCACGAGTATCTGTATAACCATTCATTGACCAGCTGAATGGTACTTCTTGCATAATCAAAACTATAATTCGCTGGATAATGCAACTCACCTATTTACATTGAAGAAACTACAGTTAACAAGTTTCCAAATTGTCTTGGAGAAACAATGCTACGCATACAAATTGGTGAATAAGAAGGCTTATAAGAGATATAGTGAAACCTGAACAAGAGCTGCACCAGCCAAAGCAGACACCACTCCAATGATATTCATGGCCTGTGAATAGTAAAACTTCACATATGAAGAAAAACAATGCTAGAAGAATAATAAAGCAAATCCATAAACTAATTCTCTTCCACGAACATATATACCTTAAGTAGCAGAAGTAACAAAGTTGGAGCATACAAAAGTACATTCATCTTTACAGAAACAGCTCCACTGTATAAAAAGAAGGGTAAGCAGACTAGTCAATCTAAAGAATCGAGAAGCAAAAGCAGCAATCTAACCTGAAAACAAGCATCCCTAGATGCCATTTACGATAGAGAAAGAGAGCCATTGATGCATGTAGGAGAGTCATGGCAAAACAATCATTAAAGAGACGGAGAACAAAGATTGAATGTATCCTCTTGGATAAACATAGTAGACTTAATGCCCACCATGGCACCTGAAATACGTAAGGATACAAGAAGAGATATCATCACTGAATTCACTAAAATCACTCCCATCATAAACAGACAAATCAAAACCAAAATATTGTTCATTAACATCGTAAATGGACAACGCTTGACAACGTCTACAAATACTTGATGAAAAGAGATAAGAAATAAGTCTTCATTTATACCACATCAGTCTTCACGTAGATGATCAAGACGATCCCCAGATTGACAATGTAGAGAACACCAAAAAGAATCTGCAAAATGTAAGAGAGTAGAATTGAGACAAATGAAGCGATGGATGGATCAAATTCCGCAGCTAATCCAAAGATAGGAGATTCAAAGAGAGGGAATTGCAAGCACCTGAGCAGGGTAGACTTCCCCTCCAGTTAAGTTCTGCACTGCAGAGTAAACATAGAGGAAACCTGCTGGATAAACCAATGGCCCTGTATCGCCTTTCAAGTTCCCATAGTCTCTCTCTCCCCCGAGAAACCCACTAACCTGCCCCAATTAGATAAATTTCACTTAAAGACTACTAGTTTACTTTGAAGAAACCACAGTTGACCATTGACACTTACCTGTGACATGTAAGCATCCCAATCGATCTTCGTGTCTGTTAAAGGCAAATGACGAAATTTGGTTTAAAACCTATGCAAATGCACATTTCGAGGGATACGCAAGCAAAAAAAAAAAGGAGGTAAATAGCTCTCACATGGAACATAGGCGATAATAAGTGCGACTAGGATTGCATCAGCAAGAATTAGCGCGAATGCGAATGGAACTGCAGGTTTTTTGAATAGATCGGATCGATTCGTCTCCTTCCCCAGCCGACGGCTACGAGAAGCTCTCAAACTCGCCGGTGATGAGGCGCCCGCCATGAAAACAGAGCAAATCGCATCAGCGTCTAGCCAACGCCGCGTAACAGACAACTACTTCCATATTACTACTCTTCTAATTAGCCCAAATTAAATGAGCCTATTGGGCTTCTTGTCTTAGTCGGTGTAGAGCCCAATTGTTGTTTTATTTTTTAATAATGCAAAAGTATTAAGCGATAAATAAATAAGCATCGCAATCGTCCCAAAACTGTGTGTATGCATCAGACATGAGCATATAGAGTAAGCACGTGTCCACACTTTTTCACAAAGTTATCTAAAAACAAAAAACAATTAATTAGCATTCGACGTGTACATATCACTCGCCACGTGTACAAGAGCCTTGGCCTTTTTGCTTCTTCTTCTTGTCTATTAATATCATCTCCTGATTATACTCTCTTTTGACCAAGCTGCTTCTTCTCCATCTATCCAACATCTCAAATCTCAGTAATCTTGTTCCTTCGATTCTGTTTTGGACGTTTGTAATGGATTCTCAGGACATCAGATACCGCGGCGGAGACGACAGAGACGCTGCAACGACGGCTATGGCCGAGACAGAGAGGAAAAGCGCTGACGACAACAAAGGAAAACGCGATCAAAAGAGGGCGATGGCGAAACGTGGTCTCAAGTCTCTGACGGTAGCGGTTGCGGCTCCTGTGCTCGTGACGCTCTTCGCTACGTATTTCCTCGGCACAAGCGACGGATACGGGAATCGAGCTAAGTCCTCGTCGTGGATCCCACCTCTGTGGCTCCTACACACAACGTGTCTCGCTTCTAGTGGTCTGATGGGTTTGGCTGCGTGGCTTGTATGGGTTGACGGTGGCTTCCACAAGAAGCCCAATGCTCTGTATCTTTACTTAGCTCAGTTTTTGCTCTGTTTGGTTTGGGATCCGGTTACGTTCCGCGTCGGGTCGGGAGTAGCGGGGCTTGCGGTGTGGTTGGGTCAATCGGCTGCGTTATTCGGATGCTACAAGGCCTTTAATGAGATAAGTCCGGTCGCTGGTAATCTGGTAAAGCCGTGTTTGGCTTGGGCTGCCTTTGTAGCCGCTGTTAATGTAAAGCTTGCAGTCGCGTGAGATCTGTAAACGCTATACGATGATGTTTGTAGAGTCTGAGTCATATGAGTGTTTCTTGTTGTTTTTGTTTTTTGTGATATATACCATAAAAGATGTCTTTGCGATCCAATGGTCTGGTCATTGTGGAGTAATAGACATGAACATGATATACTTGAGAAATAATGTGATATTGTAGAAGTTTTAAGCGTTGGTCTGAAATCAAACTGTGAGATTCTTAAAAGGCGATCGTTTTACTTTTATGTCGCCGAAACGGAACAAATTCAAACGGTAAAGCCAACTATACTTTGATCAGTTTTGGGTTGGGCCGTTGACACTGTTTTGTGGGCTTCTCAGTCAGTGGTAAACCTAAAATTAATATAGGAACTCGAGGATTAGGGCCCAATCCATTTTAACACGTGATGATATCATGTAAGGTTTGGAGGGAATATACAAAAAGTGGATGAATGATAGCGAACGAGAGGTCCTTGTGCTTTTTTGATTTACCCTCGAGACTCGTGCCGACGGAGTGGCCGTGGCTTTCGTGCAACAGTCTCGACCCATACCTCGACACGTGTTGAAAACGGTCCATTAAGAGTAAGACATCTGTCAATAGGACAGCTGTCCTAGAGGTCACTCGTCTCTCACAATCCAATCCCTTTCGCTTAAATTAAAACTAAAATGGAGCATGGCAGCAACATGCCACGTGGCTCACCAGTTTCAAATCTGAGCCGTCCGGTGTGATATAAGTCTTTTTAAAGAGAGAGAGAGCGGTTCGTTTGTCTGCAACGGCACCAAGTCTTTGACAATGGCTGAAGATGAAATAGTAGTCGAAGAAGAGCAATCACAGCCACAGGAGATTACTCCAGTTCCACCATCTTCTTCGTCTTCGCCTTCGTTAGTGGTGGAAGACGACGATGAGATGAAGCTCAAGCACTTGGAATTCATTCAAGTCGCGGCGGTTTACTTCGCCGCCTGTTTCTCGACCCTCTACGAGTTGGCTAAAGACAACGCTGGTCCACTCAAACTCGGCGTCGAGAACATTGAAGATTGCGTTCGAACCGTGCTTGCTCCATTATACGAAAAATTCCACGACGTTCCTTTCAAGCTTCTCCTTTTCGTCGATCGTAAGGTAACAATCAGAATGTAATTCTTAACTTGAATATCGCTTCGGTTTCATGAGTGAGAGGCAAATGATTTGCTTGGTTTTCAGGTGGACGATGTGTTCTTCGATGTTGAGACATATGTTCCGTCATTGGTGAAGCAAGCTTCTAGCCAAGCGCTCACGGTGGCCACGGAGGTGCAGCGCACCGGCGTTGTGGACACTACCAAGAGCATTGCAAGAAGCGTCCGGGACAAGTACGAGCCAGCGGCAGAGTATTACGCAGCGACGCTGTGGCGTTTACTGAATCAACTGCCGTTGTTCCCTGAAGTTGCGCATTTAGTGATCCCCACGGCGTTTTACTGGTCAGAGAAGTACAACGATGCGGTTCGTTACGTTGGCGACAGAGACTACTTTGGGGCAGAGTATCTACCCATGATTCCTATTGAGAAGATCTCTGATATTTTGGAACAAGATCAGTGTCGAGCTGATTGACTATTTACTCTTCTGAAGCCAAAGATTCCTTCTTCTATAGAGTATATATACTGTATGTACTCTGTTTTTCTTTCCTTTCTGCAATTTGCTATCCCAAGAGATGTAATCTTTCTTCAATATTTCATTTAAACAACTTTGCCTTTTAATAATAACAAGAACAAGAGACATAAAGGAAACTGTCCTCTTCAGTCTCAACTTTTATAAAAGACACAAGACCCAAAAAGTAGTATCTGTTTACTAGTAAGGAGAGTGTCTGTTTTTCTTGCGGTTCCTTGGCGGCTTAACAACCAACTCACTTGAAGTCCAAGACCGGTTAATCTCGGTAGCATCCTCATCCGACTTCCAGCAACATAGTCGCCCATCTTCACCCCCAGTCCATCCAAATAACCCTGCAGCTCCTCCATACTCGCCTGGCATCTGCAGAACGCTCCTTACTACATCTATGTGACCTCCACCAAGAATAGCTTCAGCGGTACCGATTGATCCAGGCTGTTTGTAGTTCACCGGAAAATAACCAACGGTTCCTGCGCACGTTCCACCGATCACCCATAAATCTTCACCTCCTGGACAATGACAATCAACAAAATAATCAACCTGCAAAAGAGTAATGGGAAAGTTCAACTCTGTAAGTAACCATTAGGTTTCTGGTTAGTGTTAATGTTTTACTAGAAGGGAAAGAATGAGATTGTTACATTATCTTGAGTCCAACTATCTGATGCGAGTTCCCGAGCTTTCTCTAGGTTGACTTCACAGCTTCCGTCTTCCCAATTCCAAATACTAGAAAGGAGTAAAGAAATTAAAAACAGCACAAGTAACAGACTACAGTTGGAGAGGAGGGCGTGAAAGAGTACCTTAGAGTTTCTATATGAGTGAGACACCAGAGCTTTTTATAGCCATCTCCGAGGAAACCTATTTTGCCAATTGAAGTTCCCACGTTGATGACCTAAAGAGCGACCAAGGCAGAAATGGTTCAGAACTCTCATCTACTATCTTGATGCAGCAAGAAGGCTGATACCTTAAATCTAAAACTTACAGATTCCAGATGATCATCGTCATTGATATCACCTTCAGTGTTAAAAAGACATATCAATCCATCCACGGAAGCGGAAAGAAGCTTGTTGGGCTTGTTAGGAACAAAGTGTACCTATAATTAAGAACAGAGTTGACATCTATAAACTAACAACAAACTAGTTCCTTTCCCGCTTGAGCAGAAAGAATGAGAGAGCAACAAACCTGAGTGACGTCGTCCATGTGGGATTCCTCTAAACAAGCAACTTGCTTTGAGTTTCTCCAGTCCCACAAAAGAACCTGCACCATCGCTTCAGATTGTAACAAGCTGAAACATAGAAAATGCTCAAAACTAGCCTTTTTTCTTTCTCAAAGTGTACTCCTTTTTAAACATTTAGAGAAACAAAAAAAAAAACACGATTCCACAGGATTGAGATGCCTAACCTGCTCTTTGCATCCACCAGCCAGAAGATTATCTGCAGCACCTCCATAGGAGAAGCTGAAAATCTCCTGATCATTCCCAGTATCAATACGCGAAACCTGAAACACCCATGATCAACTTAAATTCAATGAGTTCCGAAAATGGAATCACATTTACGACAGAATTTATATAAAAAAAAAAAAACTCACCTGTTGGAAACTTCGAGTGTCCCAAGATCTAATGGTACCATCGGAGGAACAAGAGTGCAAAACGTGAGGAGACGCCGCCGAGTCGGAGGAAAACGCAATCTGATTGACGGTATCGGAGTGGCCTTTACATTCGCCGTAGTACTGACCAGTCACCGGCGAGTAAAGCTTGACGGTGTTGGTTGATAAGGAAACCGCGATTGCTGTCCAATCGATTCTGTCACAAAACCAGAGTTGGGTTCACTTTCAGTAAACTAATTAGTATGGTTATCGAAAAGAGAGAACAGAAAGCTTTTACTTTGGGACAATCTGGAAGACGTAGTCAGAGCCGAAGTTGGTCTGAATAGAGTTCTTGAGCCCAAATTTCTTCACGTTTTGAGCCGGAGAAGAATCCGAAAGCTGACGATTTTGAACCTCCACTTCCATCTCCGACGACACTTCTTCCATTTGCCGTTTCAGCGAAATTGATAAGGGTTTTAACGGTCTAGGGTTTGTTCGTTGATCAAAACGAAACGAGGATTAGCACTTACCTCTCTAAGTCATAGAGAAGGTTATAACTCTATAGGTCAAAATTTAGGCCTGTTTTAACCTTTTCGGCCCATTTAACGCACGGTCCAATACGATTATTAGCCCAAGGAAACAACAACCAACTCGCTCGCTCACCGTGCGCTTCTTCTAAACATGTCCATAGAAACATAAACATACTAAAATGTGAAAAGATTAAATTAAAAAACGGATAGAAACATATAGAAAGCCACGTGATGGTAGCAAACAGATTTAGTGGTTACAACCAGATATCATTTGATATTGAGATTTATGAAAATGTCCTTTTTCAATGGCTCCGATCGGTCAGTGATCGGATCTAATATTATAAAGGTGTGTTGACCCATAACATAATATTATTACTAATACAAGTAACATGCGGTAATTAACTCTATGTCGATCTTTTTTCTCTGCATATATATCTTTTAGTCGGTTTTTTCGTTCTTGCTAATCGTTATATTCCTCTACACATGGCAATGGAAAAGAAACGAGTAACAACAACAAGTAGCCTGCAAATAATTAAGTGCGATAAGACAACTCTGCTCTGATTGGAAACTGATATTCCGGCCCGTCCCCCTTTTATTACGTAGGAGTAATAAAATTGGGAACGTCAACTTATATTAATCATGACGACGTTTTCTCAAGGGAGCAAATTGTACGTTACGTCTCATATTATCACCACTTTTTTGCAGCAACACAGTTTTATTTCACACAATACAACAACACTTTATATTATATATGAGAGTGATAGAATTTTATCATTCCATATTTCCATGATATAAAGGGTTCCAATAATTGGTCCAATTTTTCTAATAAGACTTTTCTTATTCTCATAGACTCTTCTTATTCATCTTTCTTAATCAATTCGACCAACTCAGTGGAAGACAAATCTCACACGACCCTTTCCACTTTTTGGTAACTTTATTATTAATTTATTAGTATGGTGTAGTTCCTTTCTTTCTTCTGCTGATCTTGTCAACAAAATACTAAATTTTTCCTAAGCGGCTGTTTATATATTATTAACAAAGGTTTCCGCGTGTCTCTTGTTTAACTAGTAGACTAAAAACAAATCGTAAACTCGATTTTCTCAACCAAATTTAGAAGATACTACGGCATGTAATTAGCTAATGATAAAAGATTCGAATTTTCGTTCCAATGGATTTGTCTTTTCTTTTGCCCAAAACCAAGAATTTGTCTTCTCTTGGCAGTATTTAGCTAGACAACGCATATAGCTATATATTTTGTGTACACTGGTCAAGGTCGTGGATACGTCATTAATAATATTATTTCCAATAAGTCCTATTAAAACATTAAACAACTTTGAGTTTTAAAACAAACTTAGTGTAAAGAAAATAAAAATAGCAGACAGTTTACGGGTAAGACTAGATGACCATATATGATTGAGTGCATAAAACATCTTTTTTCTTTCTTTTTTTGAAAAAGCGAAACTAAAAGATTATTAGTTGTTGGAAATCAGCTTAGCGTAATCTTCGAGAAAATGACTCTAATGCTAAAATACTGATTTAATCAATTTTCTAATGGTTTGACCCAACAGACTTTTTTTTTTTTTCTATCCTCTAATAATATATAATCATATAGTAGTAATTATTTAGTAGATAATATGATTAACACGTGAATAGCAAAGTTTCTATCATTTTTATTCAAAAAAAGATTCATAAGTAATAAAATGATAGTCAACTTTTCTTTTTCTTTTTGTGTTTGGCCTTTTGTTGCAGCGTCATTGTTGTACACCACCAGTCACACTATTGTGGGATGTGATAATCGGTACCTTTTAATGTCAGGAGCTTCTTTCTTACATTTTCCACTTCAAACAAACCGATAATTCAGAGGAATTTTCTCTTCCTCTCTCTCTCTCTTTTTTATATTTTTTCACTGGGAAAAATGTGGTTGCTTTCGTCTTCTCCATGGCTCTCTGAGCTCTCATGTTCATATTCGGCTGTTGTAGAACATACGTCTTCAGTTCCAGTACCAATCCAATGGCTCAGATTTGTTTTACTCTCTCCTTGCCCTCAACGCGCTCTCTTCTCCGCCGTTGATTTTATATTCCTCCTCTGCTTCGCTCTTCACAAGCTCTTTTCTTCTCCTTCTTCTTCTTCCGAAATCAACGGACACGCTGAGATTAGGAAACCTCTTATTGGTATCCGTGGAAGAACCCCAACCAGAACAACCGCATGGTTCAAAACGACGGTCGCAGTCACCGTTCTATTGTCGTTTTGCTCCGTCGTGCTCTGCGTTTTGGCCTTCACTGGCAAGCGACGGACTCAGAGACCATGGAACCTCATAGACCCGCTCTTTTGGCTTATTCACGCCGTTACACACCTAGTCATCGCCGTTCTCGTCCTCCACCAGAAGAGATTCGCTGCTCTAAATCATCCCTTATCTCTACGAATCTACTGGATTTCCAGTTTCGTCCTCACGTCTCTCTTCGCCGTCACTGGGATTTTCCATTTTCTCTCCGACGCCGCCACGAGTCTGAGAGCAGAAGACGTCGCTTCATTCTTCTCCTTCCCTTTAACCGCCTTTCTTCTCATCGCCTCCGTCAGAGGAATCACCGGCCTCGTCACAGCGGAGACCAACAGTCCTACGAAACCATCCGACGCCGTTTCGGTGGAGAAATCCGATAACGTCTCTCTCTACGCGTCTGCTTCTGTTTTCTCGAAAACGTTCTGGTTATGGATGAATCCTTTACTCAGCAAAGGCTACAAATCTCCACTGACGCTCGAACAAGTCCCCACGCTTTCTCCAGAGCACAAAGCAGAGAGGCTCGCGCTTCTCTTCGAATCGAGTTGGCCCAAACCGTCGGAGAATTCTAGCCACCCTATCCGTACGACTCTACTCCGATGTTTCTGGAAGGAGATCCTCTTCACCGCGATTCTAGCCATCGTCCGTCTCGGCGTCATGTACGTTGGTCCCGTTCTCATCCAGAGCTTCGTCGATTTCACCTCCGGCAAGAGATCCTCCCCGTGGCAAGGTTATTACCTCGTCCTCATCCTCCTTGTTGCCAAATTCGTCGAGGTCTTGACGACGCATCAGTTCAATTTCGATTCCCAGAAGCTTGGGATGCTTATAAGGTCAACTCTAATCACTGCACTCTACAAGAAAGGTTTAAAGCTCACAGGCTCTGCGCGTCAGAACCACGGCGTAGGACAAATCGTGAATTACATGGCCGTAGATGCACAACAGCTCTCTGACATGATGCTTCAGCTCCACGCAATCTGGCTCATGCCTTTGCAAGTCACTGTTGCACTAGTGCTTCTCTACGGGAGCCTAGGCGCGTCTGTTATAACCGCGGTTATTGGGCTGACTGGAGTGTTCGTCTTCATCCTCCTGGGGACTCAGAGAAACAACGGATACCAATTCAGCTTGATGGGAAACCGAGATTCTCGGATGAAGGCCACCAACGAGATGCTCAATTACATGCGAGTCATCAAGTTTCAGGCTTGGGAGAATCATTTTAACAAGAGGATCCTCAAATTCAGGGACATGGAGTTTGGTTGGCTATCCAAGTTTCTTTACTCCATTGCTGGCAATATTATTGTCCTCTGGAGCACGCCAGTGCTTATCTCTGCTCTCACCTTCGCCACCGCCCTTGCCTTGGGAGTCAAGCTTGACGCTGGGACTGTGTTCACCACCACAACCATTTTCAAGATCCTGCAAGAACCCATCAGGACGTTTCCTCAGTCTATGATTTCTCTCTCGCAGGCAATGATCTCTCTTGGGAGACTGGACTCATACATGATGAGCAAAGAGCTGTCGGAAGATGCTGTGGAGAGAGCCCTGGGTTGTGATGGTAATACTGCCGTGGAGGTCAGAGATGGAAGCTTTAGTTGGGATGATGAGGACAACGAACCTGCTCTCAGTGATATCAACTTCAAGGTTAAGAAAGGTGAGCTCACTGCGATAGTTGGAACCGTTGGTTCAGGGAAATCTTCTCTGTTAGCTTCGGTTCTTGGTGAAATGCACAGAATCTCAGGCCAGGTGCGAATTTTTTTTAATGTAGTCTAAAGATTCAGAGAACTAACATTTGGAACATTTGTTGATTCAAAACAAGTTTATTTGTAGGTGAGAGTTTGTGGGAGCACAGGTTATGTAGCTCAGACGTCGTGGATTGAAAACGGGACGGTTCAAGACAACATCTTGTTTGGTCTTCCAATGGTTAGAGAGAAGTACAACAAAGTTCTCAATGTCTGTTCTCTTGAAAAAGACCTACAAATGATGGAGTTTGGAGATAAGACTGAGATTGGAGAACGCGGAATCAACCTCAGCGGAGGGCAGAAGCAACGTATACAGCTCGCACGTGCTGTCTATCAGGAATGCGATGTATACTTGCTCGACGATGTTTTTAGCGCAGTGGATGCTCATACCGGTTCAGATATATTCAAGGTAGCAAGGGACAGAAAAAAACTCTTGATGTTAGTATTCCCCCCTTTAAAATGCAACAGAAGTTGATTCTTGTTATTGTGATGTTTTTACAGAAATGTGTAAGAGGAGCTCTGAAAGGCAAGACCGTATTACTCGTTACCCATCAAGTGGATTTCTTGCACAACGTGGATTGCATCTTGGTATACAAATCATTAATAGATTTATGTTAGTAAAATAAAAAAACTAGAACTTGTTCTTACGAGATAGAATATTCAGGTGATGCGGGATGGAAAGATTGTTGAATCAGGAAAATATGACGAATTAGTCAGCTCCGGATTGGATTTTGGGGAACTTGTGGCTGCACATGAGACGTCAATGGAGCTGGTTGAAGCCGGTGCAGACTCTGCAGCAGTCGCCACATCCCCAAGAACACCAACGTCTCCCCATGCAAGCTCTCCGAGAACGTCAATGGAGTCTCCTCACTTAAGTGATCTAAACGATGAGCATATCAAATCATTTCTCGGTTCTCACATCGTAGAAGATGGCTCGAAGCTCATCAAAGAAGAAGAAAGGGAAACCGGACAGGTTAGCTTAGGAGTTTACAAACAGTACTGCACTGAGGCTTATGGCTGGTGGGGAATTGTGCTTGTTCTGTTCTTCTCTCTGACGTGGCAGGGATCTCTAATGGCCAGCGATTACTGGCTTGCATACGAAACATCAGCCAAAAATGCAATATCATTTGATGCTTCCGTTTTCATTCTCGGATATGTAATTATTGCACTTGTTTCCATCGTTTTGGTGAGCATCCGGTCATATTACGTCACCCACTTGGGACTCAAGACGGCTCAGATCTTTTTCCGACAGATTCTTAATAGTATCTTACACGCTCCCATGTCATTCTTTGACACCACGCCATCGGGAAGAATTCTCAGTCGGGTGAGACAACTTTTCTCCTTATCAGTTCGTTTACATACAAATTTTAGCAGAGATGTTAAAAGGAATTTTCTCTTTCGAACTTTGCAGGCATCGACTGATCAGACCAATGTCGATATCCTTATTCCGTTTATGCTCGGACTTGTGGTCTCAATGTACACCACTCTGCTGAGCATTTTCATAGTTACCTGCCAGTACGCTTGGCCAACTGCATTCTTTGTGATTCCCCTTGGCTGGCTTAACATCTGGTACCGGGTAGGCATCTCTTTGATCTCATGCTCTGATTTTTATTTTTTTTAAATGTATGATATGTATGATGTTCCTAACGTGACTTTGCTTATGATCTTCAGAACTATTACCTCGCTTCTTCCCGTGAATTAACACGCATGGACTCAATCACTAAGGCTCCCATCATCCACCATTTCTCTGAAAGTATAGCTGGAGTGATGACAATCCGATCATTCAGGAAGCAGGAGTTGTTTAGACAAGAGAATGTAAAACGTGTAAATGATAATCTCAGGATGGACTTCCACAACAATGGCTCCAACGAATGGCTCGGGTTTCGGCTGGAGCTGGTTGGGAGCTGGGTGCTCTGCATCTCGGCTTTGTTTATGGTATTGTTACCCAGCAACGTTATCAGACCAGGTAAGGATCACTAAACCCCCTTTCAGTAGTTGATACTAATGTTCGTTCCCTTGGGACAATAAATCATGCATTTTCTTTGGGTCTGATGCAGAGAATGTAGGGTTGTCCCTGTCGTACGGACTGTCCCTGAACTCGGTTCTGTTCTTTGCCATATACATGAGCTGCTTTGTCGAGAACAAGATGGTTTCAGTTGAAAGGATCAAACAGTTCACTGATATTCCCTCAGAATCCGAGTGGGAGAGAAAAGAAACCCTTCCACCTTCGAATTGGCCCTTCCATGGCAATGTACATCTCGAAGACCTCAAGGTGAGTCAAAGAAACCAAAACAGCCTTGTGTTAAAACTCACCTTTACTGTTCAAACTTGTGAAGGATGATGTGTGTTGTAAACAACAGGTGCGCTACAGACCGAACACTCCACTTGTGCTCAAGGGGATCACTCTTGACATCAAAGGAGGAGAGAAGGTTGGTGTGGTTGGACGGACGGGAAGCGGGAAATCGACATTGATCCAAGTCTTGTTCAGGCTTGTAGAACCATCAGGAGGGAAGATAATCATAGACGGGATTGATATAAGCACTCTAGGGCTACATGATCTCAGGTCAAGATTCGGAATCATTCCGCAAGAACCTGTCCTCTTTGAAGGAACCGTGAGAAGCAACATCGACCCGACAGAGCAATACTCTGACGAAGAAATCTGGAAGGTGATGATAAAACATGTTTTGCCTCTTGATCTTCTAAAGCTAAAAACCATTTGTTACATATAACAACATCTGTTTTTCGTTTTTTCTGTTTATCAGAGCCTGGAACGGTGTCAACTCAAGGATGTTGTAGCTACCAAGCCTGAGAAGCTCGATTCTTTGGGTGAGTATTGATCTGTAACGATGGAGTTTGATCTATATATATATCGTAGAAATCTCTGTATCTATATATATGAAGTATTAATACTTGATTGGAACAGTGGTTGATAATGGGGAGAACTGGAGCGTAGGGCAGAGGCAGCTTCTATGCTTAGGCAGGGTTATGTTGAAACGCAGCAGACTTCTCTTCCTAGACGAAGCAACTGCATCCGTTGATTCCCAAACCGACGCCGTGATTCAGAAGATCATCAGAGAAGACTTTGCGTCGTGCACCATCATCAGCATCGCCCACCGGATTCCTACAGTGATGGACGGCGATCGAGTCCTTGTCATTGATGCTGGTAAGACTTAAAAAAGAAACAAACTTGTCATGTTTTCAGTTTTACAGAAATACAGAGTTGATGAATTATGGAATTTTGAACAGGGAAAGCGAAAGAGTTCGATAGCCCGGCTCGCTTGCTGGAGAGGCCGTCTCTGTTTGCGGCGCTGGTGCAAGAGTACGCTCTCCGATCTGCCGGAATATGAATCTTTTACGCCGGCGGGGACTGAAAATATTTTAAAACCTTCTTCAAATGAGATTTGTATCAAAGAAAATTCCTATAATCTCACATGTTTTAGATTCAAAAACGACATCGTAATTTTAGTGCAGCAAGCAACACAGTAAATTTTTAATTCGCTCACTATACTTCAAACAACTCTCTAATAACAATCCAGTAATCTACCAACACGTGAATTTTTCTCTATTCGTTTCTATTTGCAAGATATTTTAAAATTTATATGTTTTTAACATGAAAAGCATCAATTAATTAGTTTTTTAAAGTTAACTAATAATAAAAGAATAGTAAAAATACAGCATATATTTGAGGCAAGGGAAATAAAAAAATTACATTTCAGTTACACTTTTTAAATAACTTCAAAGAAAATGAAATAAAAAATAAATAATTATAAACATCTTATGAAAATAGACTAATAGAGTGGAGCAGTGTATTTTATTATATTGAATATTTTGTATCAAATACATTTTTTGATGGATGCACATGATCTATATAACTTCAGAATTTGCGTGAAACGGTGATATGCGTGAAATTGGAATCTTTGGTTTCTTCAAGGTATAAGTTAGTCGTTTTTGAGAATTACTATGTAGCCTATGATTGGTCGCTCTTCTTCAAACCTTTTTTTGTAGTACTTACTAAGAAAACAATTGCTACATTTTATAATATTATAGAGAAAATTTAACACAGTTAATTGATGATCAACACTAGTGACACAACTAATTCACCGAGATTTTCAGCATGTTTTGGTTCTCGGTTTTTTTTATACCAGAAATCACTTCCAAGACCTTGCATATTTGGATTAACACGACGTCACTAGACAGTAATACACTATTGAACTCCTCACTAACCAGCTTCTCGCTAACACACACGAAAACTTGAGATCAACACCATCGTGCGGAATCATCCACTGCAAACAACATCAAAGGAGATGAAAAGGACCACCAGATACAAATTCAGCTTCATGTTGACTCCTCTTTGGAGGAATCATATATAGCCGCTTTTGGTTCATTATGTTCTTTTCATATGCTATTTTTATATCTTAATTACAGCCCTAATTAACATTCAATTATGACCTGTGTGTAAAAGCCTCATTATGATTAATATATATTTATATTCTTTAACAAAAAGAATCCGTTGAAAACACATTCTCTTTCTCTATCTCATTAGCCAAAATATTTGGCTCCCTCTAAACAGCCAGTTAAATCTTAAATAACATGATTTCTTTTTATGCATCATAGTCCTGTTTTACAACGTCGATATATACCACCTCTATGATTTATTATAGGCCAACACATTAACAACAATATTTAAATTAAGATATATCTCTTTTTAAACTTAAGATTCTATCTCAACTTAACATTTTTTTATTTGGTCAAACATATCAACCAATACATAACATCTTTTGAGAAGGCGAAAATATTTGCTTGATATCAACAGCTGAAATGGTATTAACAAAAAAAAAAAAAAAA
>Ga0041059_1001084_pt1 | contig 21696 bp, 17 predicted proteins | sample AraColnosormetaG_FD_56232 | JGI IMG/M metagenome (GOLD analysis project Ga0041059, IMG submission 56232) | Arabidopsis roots microbial communities from North Carolina, USA - Col MF nosort | ecosystem: Host-associated > Plants > Roots > Unclassified | place: USA: North Carolina | collected... | reverse complement strand
AATTCAAATTGAAAAAAAAAAAAAAAAAGTAAAAATTCTTAAAAGGGGACTACAGTAAAAATTCATGTTAAATCTAACTGCTCGAACGTTCCAGTTTCCACCACCCGGCGCGTGAGTAGTACCACCGTCGTCACTTTCACAATCTCCCAACAGAGATCCTTCCCATGGCGTTCGAAGAATTCCCACCTCTAATCGCCGACCAGCTCCACTACTTACTCAATCACTCACCTGATTCCATCAAGGTAACAATAACATCCCCAATTTCACGATATTCAAGTCTTCTTTGGATTTTGCTTATCCTTCAGAAAATTAGGTTTTCTAAGCTTAAGAATCTGATTTTTTTCTTTATAGATCGCAAACGTGTGGTCTGGTAACAAAATTAATCCCAAGATTCTCGATCGCTTTACTCTCGTGATACCTTACTGTCTAGAGACAATCAAATGTAAGTGTTTCTTCGAGTAATTACGCTACGATGTTGTCGAAGCGGATCGTTGATTTCGTCGTGTTCTTATGGTTGCAGGGGATGTTATTTACAATTCAGAGTATGCAATGGATCCTCCAGATTTCGTATTTGGACCAGACGACGAAGATTTTGTGCCGTGTAAGTGTAGCGCTATTGCTCCTGATGATGATCAGATATCATCACTGGAGAAGGCTTTGTCTGAGTGGGATCACGAGGACTCCACTCGGTTACTTGTTATCATTCAAGGATTGAGGTTTTTTCCTTTGAAGCTTTTATCACCATTGTTTGTTTTAGAATTTGTCCTTTTTTTGAGGTTTGTGCTTGACTAAGTCGATGTTTAGGGATCAATATGTGGCCTACCAAAGAAGGCGTGTGGGTCAAGTTGATGATGATCGAGTTAAGTTTGAGATTAGCACCGTCTTAACTCGCAAGGTATCACTCTTGTTACTTTGTTTACGATAGAAATCATGATTAGTTTTGTTTGTGTAGCTAAGGCCTCTTCGAGCGTATAGATTCTGTTTAATGTTAGGCTTGTCACTAACTACGGTTTGATAAGTAATTTTGGTTCGGAACAACTGTAACCACTATTTTAGTTAGAATTTCTTATTGTTCTCTATGTTTATGTTCTTCTTGTTTGCTGATTCTCAGGGAATTGAAATGCAAATGGCTTCAGGAGTTGACAAGGTATTTATTGTTGTCAAGATTTTTGATTATTTATCTTTGAAGTTAGATGCATTGTATGCATTTGACTTTCCATTGCCTTTATTTTTTAGTGTAGCCAGAGGAAGTCAAGTTTGCAGTACCTCTTGTGATGGATATGAACATAAACAAAATGGTGGTTGGCTGCCCTTGGAAGCATCAGCAGAAGATTTATCTTCAGGTTTTCTCTTCGTTCTTATAATTTTATCCTTTTCTTCACTCTGTTAAAATTGCTGGCATCTTCTTGAGAAACTTGTTGCGGATCCAGGTAGTATACCCGATTCTTCGGAAATATGAAGCAGCACCGTCAGCACCTCGTTTGAAATTAGTATCATATTATGATTTAAAATCGCTATTCTCTGTTGAGGATGTTAAACTTTCTCCATGGATGGACGGGATGTAAGTTAGTTACAGATGTACACACAGTTCACTATACCTGCAAACCATACATGTATTAATCAGTAATACTTACATTTCTATTTCAAAGGTGCTTGGCTGAATATCTTCCCCATCTTGAAGAAACACTTGAGAGACAGGTCAGTTAAACTAAATCTTCTTAATTTCCTGAGTACGAGTGCCTTATTTACCTTAATTTCTAGATCCATGAAGCTGTTGCTGCAATTGATTTAAGGAGGAGTTTTATTGAGGCATTAAGTCTTAATCTGGGAAGACCTCTTGAAGCCGATCCTGTAAGCATTTCTTCGCACGCCTTGACATATATTTAGAACTATTTCCGAGCTTCTTAACTTTCTTATTTGTTTTTCTTGCTAGACCTTTTGCCGTAAGGCTACATTCCTTAATGCCTCTGGACAATTTACTTTCATGGTAATTATTCTATCACTATTCAAGCCTTGTTTAAAAAGTTCTATTCAATCTTTGCCAAAGTGGATTTTCATACTTGTCTTCTAGAGAAATCTCAATTTCACAAAAATATGTAGCAGTGGATTATTGGGTTTTTGGCTTTGCTGTAGGTTCATTTCTTCTTTTCAACTCAATTTCCGAAGCAGCAACCAACTCTGATGCTGCAAAGTTGTCAGGTATCAAAACTATTTGTAAACGAACTAAGTAGAAGGCTTCGACTTTCTCTTTATTTATTTAGGTATAAAAATTGACAAGCTTTTTATATGCAGCATTTAAACCAATCGAGTGTGCCAGTGAAATCGAATCTCCTCACTGAGTACCCATGGAGTCCAAGATGGGAAGTGGGACGCATGGCTGAGCGACTGTGGTTAGTCTCTATGGACTCTTTCTTAGATGTCTTATTTAACTAATTCTCCTTCTGAACATTTAAAATTTTACTTTTTTGCAGTGACTTCCTGACCGACGAGGCTGTCAACTTTAAAAAATATTGTAACGAAGCTCTGCTCCAACATTAGTGTATCTATTTCGAAAGTTAGTATTGTCCAAATTTTATGTGACACTCCTCTTGCTATGTAAACTGAAATGGATTACTGTTCTGCATTAAGGAGAATACAATTATAAGCAATTTGTCTTGATTTCAACAAGATTTTGCTTGGCTATAGGATTCATTGGCTCTGTTTGCTTTTACATTTACATGTCATAATAGTTTCGAATTTTACACATTTCAGTTGGATGTTAAGAAAAGAGAGGGAATTGATGGGGTTTTGTGGGTTTAAACTTTAAAGTAGTCAAGAATTAAGTCATTGGTTTACTGTTGCTCTATATGTGTAAAATGAAGGCAACTCCAACGGTTCTTAGGTGGAATAGATTATTTAGACGATTTAACATCATAAAGTCCGTGGCGACTGTAACATCATAGATTGTTTTTTATTTTTTTCAGTAGCTGGTGATGTTTTTTGATTTAACTTATACTACTCAAAATCAAAATTCCATAAACCCTAGACGACCAAACAGTCTCTTCAATATGTAAAACAGAACAAAGTTTTTGTAGTAGCCTAAAAAGACACTCCCATGGAAGCTCTGAGTCACGTCGGCATTGGTCTCTCCCCATTCCAATTATGCCGATTACCACCGGCGACGACAAAGCTCCGACGTAGCCACAACACCTCTACAACTATCTGCTCCGCCAGCAAATGGGCCGACCGTCTTCTCTCCGACTTCAATTTCACCTCCGATTCCTCCTCCTCCTCCTTCGCCACCGCCACCACCACCGCCACTCTCGTCTCTCCGCCACCATCTATTGATCGTCCCGAACGCCACGTCCCCATCCCCATTGATTTCTACCAGGTATTAGGAGCTCAAACACATTTCTTAACCGATGGAATCAGAAGAGCATTCGAAGCTAGGGTTTCGAAACCGCCGCAATTCGGTTTCAGCGACGACGCTTTAATCAGCCGGAGACAGATTCTTCAAGCTGCTTGCGAAACTCTGTCTAATCCTCGGTCTAGAAGAGAGTACAATGAAGGTCTTCTTGATGATGAAGAAGCTACAGTCATCACTGATGTTCCTTGGGATAAGGTAATTTCGATTTCGGAATAATAAAGTTTCTTCGTTTTAATTTCATGAATTGGATAAAGGAAGGAACTTTTATCTAGTGAAGGTTCCTGGTGCTCTCTGTGTATTGCAAGAAGGTGGTGAGACTGAGATAGTTCTTCGGGTTGGTGAGGCTCTGCTTAAGGAGAGGTTGCCTAAGTCGTTTAAGCAAGATGTGGTTTTAGTTATGGCGCTTGCGTTTCTCGATGTCTCGAGGGATGCTATGGCATTGGATCCACCTGATTTTATAACTGGTTATGAGTTTGTTGAGGAAGCTTTGAAGCTTTTACAGGTAGTTTGACTTGCTTTGGTAATTTGACGAGCGTTGGCTTTATAAGAACTTTCTTGATTTGATACTTTGTTATTGAGTCTTGTGTAGGAGGAAGGAGCAAGTAGCCTTGCACCGGATTTACGTGCACAAATTGATGAGACTTTGGAAGAGATCACTCCGCGTTATGTCTTGGAGCTACTTGGCTTACCGCTTGGTGATGATTACGCTGCGAAAAGACTAAATGGTTTAAGCGGTGTGCGGAATATTTTGTGGTCTGTTGGAGGAGGTGGAGCATCAGCTCTTGTTGGGGGTTTGACCCGTGAGAAGTTTATGAATGAGGCGTTTTTACGAATGACAGCTGCTGAGCAGGTATACAGTTTAGATACCTTTTTTTAATTTCTTTAGCATGATATAACTTTAGGTTTCTCATTTTAATGTATGTTGTGTGGTAGGTTGATCTTTTTGTAGCTACCCCAAGCAATATTCCAGCAGAGTCATTTGAAGTTTACGAAGTTGCACTTGCTCTTGTGGCTCAAGCTTTTATTGGTAAGAAGCCACACCTTTTACAGGATGCTGATAAGCAATTCCAGCAACTTCAGCAGGCTAAGGTAATGGCTATGGAGATTCCTGCGATGTTGTATGATACACGGAATAATTGGGAGATAGACTTCGGTCTAGAAAGGGGACTCTGTGCACTGCTTATAGGCAAAGTTGATGAATGCCGTATGTGGTTGGGCTTAGACAGTGAGGATTCACAATATAGGAATCCAGCTATTGTGGAGTTTGTTTTGGAGAATTCAAATCGTGATGACAATGATGATCTCCCTGGACTATGCAAATTGTTGGAAACCTGGTTGGCAGGGGTTGTCTTTCCTAGGTTCAGAGACACCAAAGATAAAAAATTTAAACTCGGGGACTACTATGATGATCCTATGGTTTTGAGTTACTTGGAAAGAGTGGAGGTAGTTCAGGGTTCTCCTTTAGCTGCTGCTGCAGCTATGGCAAGGATTGGAGCCGAGCATGTGAAAGCTAGTGCTATGCAGGCACTGCAGAAAGTTTTTCCTTCCCGCTATACAGATAGAAACTCGGCTGAACCCAAGGATGTGCAAGAGACAGTGTTTAGTGTAGATCCTGTTGGTAACAATGTAGGCCGTGATGGTGAGCCTGGTGTCTTTATTGCAGAAGCTGTAAGACCCTCTGAAAACTTTGAAACTAATGATTATGCAATTCGAGCTGGGGTCTCAGAGAGTAGCGTTGATGAAACTACTGTTGAAATGTCCGTTGCTGATATGTTAAAGGAGGCAAGTGTGAAGATCCTAGCTGCTGGTGTGGCAATTGGACTGATTTCACTGTTCAGCCAGAAGTATTTTCTTAAAAGCAGCTCATCTTTTCAACGCAAGGATATGGTTTCTTCTATGGAATCTGATGTCGCTACCATAGGTATGATTAAATGATGCAATTTTCATATATCTGCATTGCTCAAAATATGCTTGTTTTGTGAGCTAAGAACATAGTTCCCACTTAATACATGTCCCAAAAGTTGTACCAAGATTAACAAGTTGCTGAGTAAATTTCACTAATTATGCTGCTTGAATTTTTTGATCAAACTGTAGACAGAAATGTAAATTTCACTCTCAACATTTCTGTTTAGAATAACGTAGGATTAGAGATTGCCTTAGTGTGGCTTTGTCCAACTTTTCTTTCCTTGATTTTTTTCTTTTCGATTTAGGGTCAGTCAGAGCTGACGATTCAGAAGCACTTCCCAGAATGGATGCTAGGACTGCAGAGAATATAGTATCCAAGTGGCAGAAGATTAAGTCTCTGGCTTTTGGGCCTGATCACCGCATAGAAATGTTACCAGAGGTGAGGGAATAAATCTACAATTCAATCAATTGTGTGAAAACTGTTGGACATGATTATAGTCTGGTGCCTTGTTTGATTCTGTTATTTATAGGTTTTGGATGGGCGAATGCTGAAGATTTGGACTGACAGAGCAGCTGAAACTGCGCAGCTTGGGTTGGTTTATGATTATACACTGTTGAAACTATCTGTTGACAGTGTGACAGTCTCAGCAGATGGAACCCGTGCTCTGGTGGAAGCAACTCTGGAGGAGTCTGCTTGTCTATCTGATTTGGTTCATCCAGAAAACAATGCTACTGATGTCAGAACCTACACAACAAGATACGAAGTTTTCTGGTCCAAGTCAGGGTGGAAAATCACTGAAGGCTCTGTTCTTGCATCATAATATACTCATATGTAGCATGTCTGAGCTTGCGAGATTCTCTTTGTTTTGTAAATTCTCTCTCTAAGTTAGTGTTTATAAATGAACACAAAAAAATTAACGTTCTTGGCACACCCTTTTCCTTGATCTAAACTATAACATAAGGGCTACAATTTTGGATTCTTTCGCAATCAGGTACAAGCAGAACTTGACTTATCTTACATTCAAGCCTTTCACAACTTAACTATCAGTGTTTGGAGACTTCTGTCTTGTTTATGTTTTATAATTGTGCTCTGGTTATCATCTGGTCAAGCGTATAGCAGAGAATGATTTGGTAAATCTCCAGCCAGATGATTTTACGTTTTCGGTTCTAGGTAACAAGCTGAGGCCAAACATTTCCTTCGGCATTCGACTTGGCTCAACAAATCCAAGCAGCTTAGCCACAAGAGAAGCACTTTCTTTTATGTGGTCCATATCTTGGGTGTTGGTCCACAGCTTGTGCGCCACTTGCAGGCTTCTCTGCTTTGAGTTCACCTCCACGCCCCATTTTTGGTAAAGCCCTATTCTTTGGTTCCATGGAAACTTCTTTGGTAATTGTTTGGAAATCCATTCCTTCTCGCGTGTGAGTGCCTTCACTGTTTGCATCCTGATTAGACACCAAAGGAATTGGTTAGCATACTTATGAGTATATGATTGATATTGATGAGACTCGTTAAAAAGGTGTTGCAGAAAAATACCTTGATGTTTCCATGTCATTAGATATCGTCTGCTTCAGAAAAGATAGCCTTCGAAGTTCAACTTCCATATAAACATAGTCTGAAGGATCACCTTTGAAGAGCAAAAAGAAGTAGGTTCTGTGAACCAGTGGTACATTGCATGCTGCCCAAAGCTCAATTATTTTCCTTTGCTGTCTCTCAAAGTCTGAAGAACTGATTGAATATTGTCCATTAGCAGCTACCTGTAGTTTCTCCTGGGAAGCCTCTGTGGAATCTGTTTCCTTAGGTTTTGCTTCTTCTACCTGCATTTTGTGATCATCCAAACTGTTGAGAAACGAAAGAAGTTTTTGTCTCCCCAAGAAAATATTTTTTTTGGCTTACCGAATCACCAACCTGCTCTCTCTGTGACTGATTATTGGTGGCATCTGTGGTTTCTTTATTTATATCCTGAGGATTTGGCAATGCATTCTCGTTTCCTCTAACGCTATCTGCAGGGCTTTCCGGTCTGATCTCCATTCTTTCGGTTTTTGTGGGAGCGTATGGAATCCCATAATCTAGCTCCGGTGTCGAGTCAATTGAGTGATGCTTCTTTGCCATTTCCTCAAGCCCTGCTACAAATTCACGGAAGCTATTGCCCATCTCAGGATCATAGTCTTTCAGGCTACGCGTATCAATGGAGGTAGAACTCCCTGAATCAAAGGAAATGCTCGAAGTGTTGGGTCTTCCAGGAGAAGCTTTTGTCTGCATAACCCTCCAGGTAGGTGATGTATTGTTACTAACTTCCAAACTCTCAAACCAATGAGGAGATCTAACACTCAAGAGATTTTCTCTGCAACTTCGGCTTCTTTTGGCAGTAAAATATTCTGGAGGACTCTTGAAATCTCTTCTGAAGGAGGGTGATTGTTGTTGTTCTGCTGTGTGCATGCTCATAAGGTATTCAATTTTCTTCTGCATCTCCTTAACTTTTTCTTTCAAAGCCATGTAAGTGTCGTTGTCATTATCATCTGTCCCAATATTTTTGCAGACAGATGATTCGTTACAATCTTTATCAGCCTCTTGTTGCTGTTTGCTCTCCCACTTATCTCTAGATGTCGCATCCTCATCTAACTTAGCATCGTTGGGTGTTAACTCCACTTCGACTGTTGCTTCTGATTGGTTATTAATAGGGAGTGAATTCAATTCACAGTCTTCCGTTGATTGCTGTTCTGACTGAGCATTTTCTTCTTTATTTAAGCATTGCTCAGCTTGCTTTGTGGAAGGACTCATTTTCCTCTCTTCATTCTTCATTTGTTCCTCTTCATTCACAGATTCCTGTGATTCTTGAGCTTCAACTGATGGGCCTATCTCCAAATCCGAGTTCTTTAGAGTTAGCTCATAGGTCTCAGGCTTAGCATTCACATCTATTGTTTTTAAAGATAAGTCAACATTTTCCTTTTCTGCAGGTGTGCTAATCTCCATATCTTCATTCTCGGCTTTCTCATTACTTGTAGAAGAGTTATAGCTTTGTTCGTATTCCAGAGCTGATAATGGTTCGTCCTTTCTAGGTGTGCTAATCTCCATGACTTCATTCTCGGCTCTCTCATTACCTGTATAAGAGTTATAGCTTTGTTCGTATTCTAGAGCTGGTAAAGTTTCTTCCTTTGCTGCAGGTATGCTAATCTCCATGTCTTCATTCTCGGCTTTCTCAATACCTGTAGAAGGGTTATAGCTTTGTTCGTGTTCCAGACCTGGTAAAGTTTCTTCCTTTCTAGGTGAGAGAACCTCAGAGATAGCTATCTTATCAACAATGTCGTCTAATGAGTCATGGCTTTCGCATGCTGCTGGTTGTCCACTACTCTGCTCAGCTTCAGGTTCAATGCATCTAACTTCTTTGCATGCATCTTCCAGTCTTTCGTCGGTTATTTGAACCAACTCTTCCCAGTCATCATACAGGTTATGCCTCGAAAATTGAGGGGTCTTATCATCTAGCAGGAAATCATCTTCTTCAGAATTTTCCAAAAACTCAAAGTTCCTCTCGGTTAAGTTATTGATGATACTAGGTTCTCCAAGATCTGTTGAATCATAGCTTCTTCTTCGGAAATCAGCATCAAAATCCATGGAGCTAAACATGGATTGTTCATCCATCCTAGAAGACCGCTCTTCTGCTGTTGATTTAAGTAAATTCTCCACCTGAGATTGAGCTATATCACATGGATCGAACCTTAGTTTGCGGATGACCGTTCCAAGAGTAAGTAAACTCCTGTTTATATGACAACCTTCTTTCAATCTTGTACCAGCAGATAAAGTCTGAGAAGCACGTTCACTTCCAGCCAGATCAATGAAGCACTTGAGAGGCAGAGAACCAAAAACACATGTCAGCAGAGAAAGAAAAAGGTAGTAAGCTTAATCAATCAAAAACACTACTCATTGTAATTGTATAATACCACGGACGCTGCAAGAGTGCTTGAGCTATCCGGAGAATATTCTCGACCAGTGCTTTCGATTGTCTGCAGGAAATGCATTGTTTAGCATAGCGAGGATGAAAAGTTAGAATCGACGAACAAAAGGATGGATTAACTGAGAATATGTACCAGCCGGAGTATTTGATGTGATCTAGAGCTAACTTCATTCAGGGAGGTCTCTCCAATCTTCCTCTGAGCTGCAACAACACTGGTACATTAGTTAACGTTCAACTTAATTGAAATATTTGTAAGCCCGGGCATGTTACTCACTTTCACAGACTGTAAGAAGTTCCTCTAGATGTGTTCTGTCTTGGATGGTCTCCTCAATAAGTTTCTCAACGACGGTTCCTCTCTGATGAAGCAAGCGGATGGAAATGAGTGGGTCTAACACAATATGATAGCATAATATCGAAAAACACGCGATGTGTACCTCTGGATCATCGAGGAGCCTCCGTTGATTATTATCCCCACTTAGGAGATCCCTCACAGCTTCATTGTAGATCTCAATCGCAGAGAATTTGAGGGTAAATTTGCGGTCCGTATGCTGAAGAAAATGAAAAAGTTTGGTTACTTATGAAGGAAGAAATAAGAAAGAGATGTCAATGCCGCAGGGTTTTTGTTCAAACCTTTTGAATGTAACAAAAAATGTCATCCATTGCAAATTTAGTGATGCCACACATTGTATACGTCTTCCCACTGCTTGTCTGTCCATATGCGAAAATACTTGCTGCAAAACCAAATGTGTCAAACCAAATTCATTGTTACAAAGACAAATTAGATCAAAGTATTTAAGGTTGTTTTTTGGTTACAGTTGATTCCGCCGAGAACACAAAGAGCAACCTCCTTCGCTCCATCTTCATAGACTTGTTTCGTGGGAGAATCAAATCCAAACACTTTGTCTGTAAAACAAAATTTAAAAAAAATCTTAGCATCATGATTCCACAATGGTTGAATCAGCCTTGAATATTTCTGAACATCTTACCAAATGTATAGGTAGAGGGGAAGAGAGACCTCTCAGGCAAATTGTTATTGCATACTATTGTTGTGTTGTTTACACATTCCCAATCACATATATCATTCCTCGCCTTCTCTTTCTCGTTCTGCGGCCTTACCCTTACCGAAACCAATATCTTCTCCCCCTTTCCGCCACTCGCCATTTTCTATACCCTCTCTTTCTTCAATACATTCCTACCGGAATTGGAACCCCTTGCTTGAAGATGAAGGGAGAGAGAAAAAAGGTTTAGGTTGAGAAGAATAATGGATTTAAGAAAAAGATAGAATTAGAAGGCAAATTCTAATAATGGGTGATAATTAAGGCTTTATTGGGGTTTCTTCTTCCTCAAACAAACATCTATATATTCTCTAAACCCTAAAATAAGAATGTAGACAGATATATCCTCAGCTAACCTATGACCTGGCTAAGCTTTTTACACTATTGGCCAAAAGGCCCAAAACGATCAAAATACAGATATTAGAGAAAATTGTATCCAATCAAATATTGAAATTTGAAAACCATGAATGCGTTGCCTTGTCAAACACACAACTGAAAGCATTGGTGGCATTTACCAAGAATCTACCCTTATGTTCTATCTTACAAATAAAAAAGATCGTATAAATTCATTGTTAATATGGAACAATATTACATATTATATGAGCGACATATTATATGAACCGGTGAACGTAAGTGAATATGAAAATTAACACAAACACTTCATAAAGTCGAAAAATACAAGTAAAGGAAATCATTCACATCATTATTTTACCTCTCTATTACTCTATATCGTTGTTTTTCTTTTATGTTTGAAATTGTTTCACAAGCATATCCTAAGTTGTATTAACATGTTATTGAGATTTAGGGCTTTGAGTGTTTACTTCTCACACAAGAAACATATAGATCTCACAATATTATGTATGTGGATATATGAGTTTTCTCTTTTAGAACTCTCTGTACTCGTCGATTTATGTATCTCTATCTCCAAATCCAGGATTATCCTCTTCTGGTCAAGTTACTTCTCTTTTATCCTCTTCCTTGGGATTATCACTTCATCTGACTCGTGAGCTGAATTGCTTCTCTCGATGGTCTTTTTTGTTTTTGGTAAAAGGTGAAGTTACTTCTGTCGATGGTTGAAATTCTGAGTATGGTTTTTGCTTCCATGTTTTAACAAATTTTGTAAAACCTAAACAATTTCATTTTAATAAATATTTTAATTCTTAGTCAAGATAAATAGCAGAGGTTTGAGAAAAAGAGACGAAATTGGTCTATTTTGGGATCGTTTTGCTATAAGGTTCCACTTTCGTGTGCTGTCTCATGCTTCTACAAAAGTTTTAATAGATCAGAAGAATCTTAAGGGCATCTTTAACTCATCTCTATTTTTATCTCTAACATAAAGATTTCTATTTTTAGGAACCATTGGAGTAAAAATAGAGATTTCTATTTTTTCTCTGTATTTACAAGAAAAAATAGAGACAATCATTGAAAATGGTCTAACTTGTTAATATATAGTAGAAGAATTAATTAGTGGAAAGAGAGAATTTTTTTTTTCATGAAGGTCCATCAAATTTAGCATTTACATTCACATTTTTTTTAATATGAATTAATAATGGGAATCAAAGCTGGTCTTAATAATTATTGGTACAGTTTTTTATTTAAATGTATTAAAAATTGATTAGCTATGGCGTTGTTTTTAATGGTTTCATATACTAAAACCGTGAACCCAATATTGGTTTAATCAATATTAAAACCCAACTTTATTTTTGATCCAATTCCCTAGGTTCAAAGTTCAAACAACTACACCTTTTAAACTTTAAACGACACAACAAAAACAGAACACAATATAAGAAAACCAAAGTGAAACAATTTGTTTCGGAAAGACATTAGACAATATGCAAATGATTAATGCCAAATGAAGACATTATACTCGACCACGGCATCTAGACCAACAACCTTATAAGTCTTGGCCTGTGCATAGCCTCTAGCAAACCTGAAAGCACCGGTTCCTCCAATAATTGGCATCTCTCTCACCTTCGAAAATATCTCATTCCGTCCATACATCGCGACGGTGCTTCCATTAAACTCTCCCGCCGTAAAAGCCAAGTTAAAGACCATTGTGAAGCTTATGTTCTTCATGGCTGTCAATGCGTACATCCCTTGAGCTCTTCCCACTTCCTTTGAGCTCGGGTCTGGTCCTTCGGTCAACGGATCATCAGCGATCATAATCACGCCAAAATTGACGTTGGAGGAGTTTGTTCGGCGGGCTTCCGCAACTTTGACGGCGGTAGGTTTGTCACCGGAGATGACGTCATGGAAGTAAAAGTGGAGGTGGGTGAATTTATCCGGCTTGTAGCCTTGACACGGCTTTGTTGTGGAGTAAGCTTCGGATTCTGTAACGGATACGGAAAGAAGTAGAATAGTTGACAAAAGAGGAAGAAGAAGGAGAAAACGTTTAGCCATGTTAGTGATATGATACTGTTGGAAATGAAAATATGATTTATATATACACAAAGCAAAATCAGTACTCTATTGTTGGTTTATATTACATTTGAATATGTCGTTTTCAGATATGACATTACCATGATTCATACAGGTATAAACAACTAGATATTTCCACCTGTATGAATCATGGTAACGTTATATCGGAGTTTTTTTAATAAAGGTCCAATGGTTAGAAGAATTCTAATGCTCTACTGCGATATGGGATTAGTCTAGGTTTCGGTATGGGATTCTCCCGTTTAACAAAAAAAAAGAAAAGTACTGTATTTGATAGTAATTTAAAATAGGTATAAATAAAAGTACGTAGTTGATAATTAACACAAATAAGAATAAAAATAAAATTCTGCATTGTGCGCTACATAATGATGTAAATAAATATATAAAATAAAGGTATGTAGTAGTTGAAAGAAAGATGTAAGACATTCTTGTCTACATTAATGTAAGACAAAGTCAATAATACTACTGTTCTCTAATTAATTATATTTCCTTTTGGTACACCATGAATGATCCATCCACTTTACAAAGACACTACAACTTTTTGAGACGGCTTCTGTTTGGAACCACGCCAATTATTCAATTACAAATGATTCCACCCATGCGTAAAACACACCATTTTTTAAAAAGATTAACTAATTGTTTGGTTTAGTTGGTCAAGTTTTTATTATATTACTTTTAACCACACTAGTGAGATTGTATGGTTGAACCTTTGGTTTCTTAAAATTTGCTTTAAAAGAATTATATAAATTATCTTATAACTAAACGTAGATAATCTTTAAGAATATATATACACTAATATACATGCAAAATACATGGGTTTTTTTTTTGTTACTTGATGTTGTGAAGTCAAACATTTTCAAATACAATTAAAGAAAAATACAATGCGTAATACTATATAATTAGGAAATTATGTTTAAGAAAGCGTTAAGGACTGAGTGGACAACAACACATCGCCTACACCAAAATTTAATCAAAATAAAACGATTAAAGACGGTTGATGTATCTATGGAATGGTATATAATGTATATGATACATCAAATTAAAGTAAAAACAAAAAAAAACCAATAATTATATGTAGTCTAATAATAAAAATATTGATTTGGTTAAGAATATAAAACTTACTTATTTTTGACGAAGCCATATCATAGACTTCTTAAAATTTCAAATTTTAGGGGTTCATCGTCTTATATAAAAGATAATCTTGAAAATAAAATTATAGGAAATTAGATGAAGTCAAATTAATATAAGTTAAAGAGAAATTATAAATATATATTAAATGAAAATATATAAACACATAAGTCATATAACCCACGTAGGCGACGCCAAGTCTGTTTACACTCCATCTTTTTCCGTTTAAAAGCCATATTATATAAATATGATGAAGATACAAATGATGGAGATCAATGAAATGATTCCAAAAACTAAGCCGAGGGATAACAGAATATCTTCAGACACTATGCCCAAAAGAGGGGAGCCGAAACTAAAATAAAAGAAATCATACAATATAATCAGAATCAGGCACTAACTAAAACGCCTATCACCAAACCATTTTAGAGAAAAGCTTGATAAAGTGACTAACCTAAAGGGGCTAGTAACTCCACCACAACGGAGAGCGGTTTTCCCTTTAACAAATGAAGACTATCTCATTGAAAAGTAGAACAAATGCATTTATTGAGGATATACGGACCGGTTTACATCTAGTTATTTTCGGTAATGTTAGGGAAAATACCAAAAAAATATATCAATTATTTTTAATTTATACGTTTAATATTCAATTATTTTTTGTTGAAAGATTAATACATAAAGTAATAAAACTGTGTAATTTAATATCCAAACCATTAACTGTTGTTATTTTCATTCTCACGATCTTACAACAAAAATAAAATTTCAATTTTACCTTTACCATCTCAATTTTTTCTAGAGGTGGATCTATCAGTCCAACCGTCTATGTCTCTCCAGGGAATTCACGAATCGATCGATCCAGAGGTGGATCGATCGATCCCACCGTATATGTCTGAAACGTTGAAGTACGGACCGATCGGTCCAACCGTCTATGGCCGATTTGTTGTAGCCTGGACCAATCGGTTTACCCCGTCTTCTCTCCGCTTCAGCTTTTCTCGTTCTTTCTCGACCCGAATAAACTCAAAACTATCTAATCCATTCACAAGTACCTAAAACCTGCAAAAGACTCAAGACTTGATCAAAAAGACGTAAAAACGGACTACGACATGATAAATGACTCAAAACGAAGGTTAGACAAGAGATCTAAGACACCAAAAACGCAACATATCAATAGTCTTATCACTTATGTTACCATGAAATAAACATATAATGTAGTTACAAACTTACAATGTTTTTTAGATGATTACTAATGTACTGGAATTTGTATATCACAATTCTTTTAAGTTATTCAAGGCACTAGTGGAGAAAGATTCAAGGCACTATTGGAGAATGCTTTTCTCTCAAATTTGGCTCATTTTATATTGACAATGGAGGCAAGTATCTAGCACTGGCAAACTTCCTTGCATATCACGGCATCAACCATTACAAAACACCACCACACACTCCGAAGCATAATGGTTTTTCTGAAAGAAAGCATCGTCATATCCTAGAGACATGCTTGTCTTTACTTATTCACGCTTCCATGCCCGTCAAAGACGATGCTTAAACAAGTTCTGCAAGCATGTATCGACGAGCTGGGGCAGTTTCTTCTCAGTGTTGGGTTTAGTCTTATCTCCGCAAGGTTCAGATTTAAAGATGTTCTTACCAAGGCTTTACCACGGACGCAGTTTCATCTTCTCTTTGACAAGATTAGACTCACAAATGGTGGTTCATCTTGAGGGGGCATATAATGATATATTATATATCTTCATCTTACTATTCCTGTGTACATTTTCCTTTCCTCTAGATATACCCTATGCACACCTCACCAAAAAAATTATAACCACTTATATTATACGAATGCCAAATCTCGATATAACAATTTAATTAAAGTAATAAATGTTAATGAATTTAGGACATTTCAACCATATATTTACTCTATCACCAATATCTACATCTTACTTGCCCCATACTCACCCTTAATTAGTACGAACAGAAATTTCAAGTAACTACGAGACTCTCACACATCTGACATCTTAATTCTCAAAATATTCAGACAAACAACACCTTTTGAACTTTAAACGATCCACAACAAAAACAGAACAATTGTTATATATATATATATATATATATATATAAAAGAACCAAAAACAATATAAGAAAACCAAAGTGAAACAATTTGTTTCGGAAAGACATTAGACAATATGCAAATGATTAATGCCAAATGAAGACATTATACTCGACCACGGCATCTAGACCAACAATCTTATAAGTCTTGGGCAGTGCATAGCCTCTAGCAAACCTGAAAGCACCAGTTCCTCCAATAATCGGCAACTCTCTCACCTTCGAAAATATATCATTCCGTCCATACACCGCGATGGTGCTTCCATTAAACTCTCCTGCCGTGAAAACATAGTTAAAGACCATTGTGAAGACTATGTCCTTCATGGCTGTTGATGCGTACATCCCCTGAGCTCTTCCCACTTCCTTTGAGCTCGGGTCTGGTCCTTCGGTCAACGGATCATCAGCGATCATAATCACGCCAAACTTGACGTTGAGGGTGGTTGTTGGGCGGGCTTCGGCAACTTTGACGGCGGTAGGTTTGTCACCGGAGATGACGTCATGGAAGTAGAAGTGGAGGTGGGTGAATTTCTCCGGCTTGTAGCCTTGATACGGCGTTGTTGTGGAGTAAGCTGTGACGGACACGGCAAGAAGAAGAATAGATGACAAAAGAGGAAGAAGAAGCAGAAAACGTTTAGCCATGTTCGTTGTTTGTAGCTATGGAAATGTGAAAATGTGATTTATATATATACACAAAACATGATCGTTACGCAATTGTTGGCTCATAAAACATTTGAATATGTCGTTTCTCGATTGGTGACAACAACATGTCCGTTGACGTGGAAGTAAACTAGGTGGTTCGATTTATAAACAACTAGATATTTCCACTTGTACGAATCATGATATAAACTGGCAAATATATAAGGATGCACGACGAAAGAAAAACAAAACAAATAAGAATAAAACAAGATTCTGCATTGTGATACACTACATATAAATATATAAAGAAAGATATATAGTAGATGCATATAATTGAAATTAAGATCAAAGATGTACATAGACATTGATGTTTAAATTTAGGATTGTCAATCTGTATATATGTACCTAAGATATATATTAATATATACATATGGTTCCAAACTCAATACCAGTGTTCTCTAATTAATGATCTTATATTTTGTACACTGAATTAATCATCCACTGAGTCCCAAAAGAGGAGGGCATAGGTGCGACGGGCTAGAGTTAAATCATAAAATAGATTAAAAACAATACATGATATTTGAAACAATGATCAATGACAAGACTTTAGTTTTCTTGCAAAAAGTATATAACTTATTTTAGAAACTCCTTGAATTTTGTTATAAAACAAAATTGGTAGTTGCATAATTTTTTTTTTTCAAAAAATAAAACAACGATCAAGAATTTTGGTAGTTGCATAATTTTGAAGTACAGTTGTGCTAGTTACTCAATTAAACTTAAAATATATTATATCAATTGTTTGGAATAACATTCATCTTTCGTCTTCTCAGTTTACTTGGAATGCACGAGAGCTTTCTCGTTGTGAGAATAACTCTTGGGTCATGCCTAATGAGAAATGCATGGGGACGAGAATCCTCTGTCGAGTTAAAAAGTATCAATGTCTTAAGGCTACTATTAATAAAACAAATCTATTATTCAGATCAAGTAGGTGCTCTGTTTTAGGCTGCAGGAATCCACGTTCACATGGCGTCAAAGTTAAGTACGTTGGGGCATCAAATGTTGTTTGTGATAAAATCTCATAACAAATGTGCTACTATCTAATTATAGAGTCGATTGTTCTGAGGAAAGGTAACGTTTTATTGATATTTGGCGACCGAGACTGAAGTTTCAAAAAGGCCATATTAATATTGATCGTAAAATGTTAAATTATATATAAACTGTAATGACCACACCAGCCACACTTTAAATTTTATATAAAAATAATCTAACTGGTAATTACATAATAATACTAATAGACATTTTTTATTTTATTTTTTTCCAATTGGTCACCTAATTTTCAACAACAACAGTGCAACAGTAAAACACTTACCAAATGGGTGAAAAAAGAGTTAAAAGTTTAAAAATTTGTTTTTACCAAACGTAAAAACAGTTAGAAAGAAAGAAATCCATCTTCCTCTTCCCCGATCTGTTTCTTCCACAAAGATATTTTTCTTTATTCTCTCGCAGTTCAATTAGGGTTTCAATCTCTCTGCTCTGCTTGTCATCACCACCACCACCACCACCGTCGTCGTCTCTCTGTATCTCTCCGGCGGGTTCTCTCTCTACTTCCCCCGGTAAACTTCGCTTACTCTTCCACCATCTTCTTTCTCTCTTCGCCGCCCCTTTTCATTTCACTTTTTTCTCCAAGTTCTTACCAAGCTTCTAAGCTCATTTCCTATTAATCGAAGCTCGTTTGAAGTAATTAGGGCTTGGCTGAATCCTAATTGCTGAATTAAGTTACTCGATTTGATTCCAAATGGCTAAATCCTAATTTTGATGAGCTTTGCCTGTTTCTATCGACATTAGAGTTGGAGAATTTTTGGATTGTTTCTTTCTTTTGGATAGTGTATCGAACCAGATTTTGTGGTTTTAGAGTTCTTATTGATCATCATGAGTAGGCGATTTTGTGTTTTGTGTTTTCCCAAATTAGCTTTTGATGATTATCACTATGACTATAATCGATGATACTGTGTTTCTTTTAGCTGAGTTTGATATCTCACAGAGTTTATGTGTATTGGTTAGAATCGATTGATTGATGTGCAAATCCTGAAACAAAATGGTACCATTTCGATATTAATGTTGCTATTTTTAGTCATCTGAGTTTGAGTGTTTTTGTTGAAAGTTTTTCAGAAAATACTCATAGATGGACAAACAATTGTTTGCTTTGTCTCTGCTGAATCATATTCTGGAACTCAAGTATAGATTTTTTTTTTGCTTCATAGTCGTTTATGTATGTTCACTAATACTAGCAATGCTTTGGTGATTGGCTATTTTGCTTCATAGTAGTTTATTTATGAAATGGTCTTTTTTGACACTGTTTAATGATTGGCTATGTGCAGGAGGATTAAAAGATGGACCAGTCTTTTATTTTGATATTCCGTTAGCTTGTTCAGTTATTGTAGAAGCTGTACCGTCAAGACTTTTAATATCTCAAATGGATGATGGTGGGCATCGTGAGAATGGTCGGCATAAAGCAGCAGTTCAGGGCCAGGTACCTTGACAATCCCAAAGCTAAATCAGTTGTTTTCCTTTCTCTGCTCTATATATACATCTTATGGGTGTTCATCATGCTTGCGGCTAAACACCTCAGATTTGAGACTGTTTTTGATGGGAATGTATGATTTGTTCATGATGTAAAACAGTGGTTGATGCAGCATCAGCCGTCGATGAAACAAGTGATGTCGATAATAGCAGAGCGCGATGCAGCGATTCAGGAGAGAAATCTGGCGATATCAGAGAAAAAAGCAGCAGTAGCTGAAAGGGACATGGCGTTTCTTCAGAGGGACACCGCCATTGCTGAGCGCAACAATGCGATAATGGAGAGAGACAGTGCTCTTACAGCACTCCAATACCGTGAGAACTCTATGGTTACTGCTCCTGCTGCCAATATGTCAGCATGTCCACCAGGATGTCAAATATCACGTGGTGTAAAACACTTGCACCATCCGCACATGCATCATCATCATCAACAACATCACATACCTCAGTTGACTGAAAATGCATATGAAACCAGAGAGATGGAGCCAAATGATGGTCTCCCAACATCACCACCTGCCGGATCCACCTTGGAATCTGCCAAACCAAAACGTGGTAAAAGAGTGAACCCAAAGGCGACAACACAAACTGCTGCTAATAAGAGAGGGCCAAAAAATCAGAGGAAGGTTAAGAAAGAGAGCGAGGACGACTTAAACAAGATAATGTTTGTAAAGACGACCCATGACTACACAGACGAAGATTCAAGTAAGCATATCTTAATAGGATCAAAATCTGACTGGAAAAGTCAAGAAATGGTGGGGCTGAACCAAGTGGTTTACGACGAGACAACGATGCCACCACCTGTATGTTCATGTACAGGAGTTCTCAGACAGTGCTACAAATGGGGAAATGGAGGTTGGCAATCATCGTGTTGCACAACTACACTATCAATGTATCCTTTACCTGCACTGCCCAACAAAAGGCATGCTCGAGTTGGTGGACGGAAAATGAGCGGAAGCGCGTTCAACAAGCTTCTAAGCCGGCTTGCTGCAGAAGGGCATCATGATCTTTCAAACCCGGTCGATCTGAAGGACCATTGGGCAAAGCACGGTACAAACCGCTACATTACGATTAAATGATATGTGCATTTAGGTGTGAGTTGTTCTTACGACATTATCTGATTTTAAATCATGTGTACTAAATTCAAATAAACTCGAGAGGAAAAGAATTGTATGTGGAGCCAATGTTATGTTGTATTATATAATTCGAAAATTTTTAGTAACATCACAAACCGTAGAATTATTATTTTTTGTTCACATCAACAAAGAAAAACTAGACAACTTTTTCTTTTGAACTGATACTGAATCATGGATGGAATGTGAGCTATTTCACTCACCTACAACTTACGGACTGTGTGAACAAATGGATCTGATCATATCTATCAATTTGGAATTTTTGATAAAGAAATCACAAATGATTAGTCTAGGGAGATTTCACTGTGATATACGACTCGAGAGTTTTCTCTGCTTTTTTTGTGGGACCTATATATTTTATTTATTAAGAAAAAACATTATGTTTCATTAAAAATAAACCAATCAGTCGCACTAAAATAATCTAAATACTGTATAAACAAAAAATAAAATGATAAAAACATTAAAAGCTATGATGTATTTATTAGTATAAATACTTTTGATGTTTAAATTTATAATAATATAATTGAGAGTCAAATAATTTTTGTTTTCGTTTTTATTTAATATATTAATTTTGAAAAATAAAATAACTAATATAATAAGAAAATATGAAAAACAATTCTATGCCCAAATTAAATGAAACAAGTTTCTATCTACAGAATATGAAAATGCTGAATTTAAGTGTAAATTATTTATATATAATTGATTTTAAAAATTGATATAAATAATAAGTGTAAATTATTTATATATAATTAACTCAAATTTCACGCAGATAAGTAGCATTTAAAAATTCATTATATTTTCTTTTGATACAACTTAGAACAATCTATTATTAGTAGTGTGCTGCGTCTACTCCAAGTTTTGTTGGCGTGATGACAACTACATAACAATAAATGTTGTGAGTACAAGCAAAACATCAAACAAATGAAATTGACAAATAATATTACAAATGATTTAGACACTAAGAGTGTAATATTAACCAACAAAACGTTCAAAAACACATCCCAACAGAGAGCCATGACACGACAACACCAGAAATATCACTATCCTTAAATGAGAGTAAAGATTTAGGACAACACGGTAAGTTATTCAAGTTCTAACCAGAAATTATGCATTGATCCATATCTCTTTTCCACTTTACATTTTCACTCCTTTGTAAAGGAGTGAAAACGAAAAATGGAAGAGTGATATGGATAATACATAGCATCTGGTTGGAATTTGAATAACCTACCGCGTCTACATGGCTCTTTACTTTAATAATTGTGAGATCTCCGGTGTTCTGGTGCCATGGTTCTATGTTGGCATGTGTTTTTCTTCGTTTTGTTGGGTATAAGTTACACTTTCACTCTCAAATCATTTTGTAATTTTGTTTCCTAATT
>Ga0041059_1001083_pt1 | contig 21707 bp, 13 predicted proteins | sample AraColnosormetaG_FD_56232 | JGI IMG/M metagenome (GOLD analysis project Ga0041059, IMG submission 56232) | Arabidopsis roots microbial communities from North Carolina, USA - Col MF nosort | ecosystem: Host-associated > Plants > Roots > Unclassified | place: USA: North Carolina | collected... | reverse complement strand
GGTGGGTTTTGCTCATTTTAAGGGATTGCAATTATATTTTTGTTTGTCAAACATTTTTTGTTTTAAATAGTTGCTGAATATATTTGGAATATTTTTAGTTTATTAATCAATTTATTGCTGGAAAAAAATCAATAATTAATACTCAATGGCAGCCTAGTAAATAAGTCCCAACTCTAAGATTTATTTCACAAAATGGCTGCAAAAATGTATATATAGATGATTCATTATTTCATTTTATGCGGTAGGAGTAAAAACAACATTAACTAGCAAAAACTATAATACACACACAACAGTAACTACTCATCGAGTATGGCATTCATGGATACGAATCAAATCTCAAATCGTATAAGCCTGGCCATTATTTTATTTTACAATATTTGATAATGTGCTACCTAAATATCAAAATTTTAGAATATTCTGAAATAAAATGTCGAATTTTTGTGATAGCCTTAAATTACTACATGCTCACGTATGTAAATTTTCTATTCTTTCATAGTTAATTTTCTATTAAAATGTACAATTTCCAGTTTGATGGTATGAAGATCAACAAAGTACCATAAAAATGTATAATTTCTATTTCTTCCTAATTAATATTCTTTAAAGTGTAATTTTCCAGTTCATCCTTGTTAATTTTCTTAAATAATAAAATGTAAAACTTACAAATTTCACGGACTTTATTAACAGAAATGTAAATAATTGTAAATAAATGTAAACATACTGTGTCACAAGAAGACATGACAAAAAATAAAAACAGTAGAAATAAACTTTTTTCTGGGTGCGTGTGGTAAAACAAACATGGGGACTGATCCAATGAAGTTTATCGCAATTTCTGGAATTTCAGTCGGTGTATTAATCATCATCGCACTGATAGTGGCTTATGCCTGCTATCGTGCCCGAAAGGAAGGACCAGTCAGAGGCGACGGACGACTCACACCTATTGTAATGATGATATGATATATCACCTATTTTCGATCTTTTTCTAATAATTTATTTTATGATGCAACTTTTTAGATTACTATATACTATAGAAGAGCATATTGTAATTCTATTTTACCTATATAATAATAAATAATATTTCGGCGATTTTGTCATATGCTGGAGTGTTACATTAGATGATGACTAGTAGGGTTTTTTTTTTTATGTGAAAACAACAATCGTTGTGTCATATAACGCGAAGTGACAAACAAACAATTCGAAATATTAGCAATGTTACAAAATTCGAAATATACGCAATGTTATGGTGGTGTTGACCGAAGGGTAGTTTCGTAACTTTACATCATCGCGTGGTCGTATACGCGCCGATGAGATCACAGACGGCATTAATGGGCTCCGGAAGAAGAAACAAATGATTAATTTAAGGAATAAATTACCACTAAATTCGTTTGATTATTTCCGGAAAACAATTAACTAATAAAACTATAACTAACCTTTGTTTAATTTTTTGATTTCGCGTCTTCACTGTTGTGGATTTCTTCTGAATCTTCTGAGCTCGCTTCACCTACAAGAAGACAACAAGGATCATTTTCTCTAGGTTCGTAGATTCTCTTTCTTCTTCTTCTTCGTTTGGATCTGCTTAGTGAAGAAGATAATCTTCTGAAAAATTGTTTGTTTTTTTTCTGAAAATCTGAATACGTAATGATTTGAGCTGAATCTGAGTTAGATTCACATTTATATTCTGGATTTGTGCTATTTGATGATTTATTAGATCGATCATCTTGTTTTCTTCTTTCGCCTTTAAGTATGTTTGCTCATAGTGTTGCTCTTCCAGATTCCAGATCCTGAAGAAGGTGAAATCTTATCTGTGATCCAGTGGAAGATTGAATCAAGTAACAGATTCACTTAGTTCACTTGCGTATTGCATGCCCCTGAAGATAACATTTTGAATAATGTTGATATTGAATTATCACCTATAAGCTCTGGTTCTTGTTGCTTGTATTGGTTCTGGGTATCTACTAGTGAAGAAACCATGGCTTTTGGTTCTCCTAGGAATAATTCTATATTAGCTGCGGCTGGATTTCCTCGGAAAGTGTCTACAGTTGCAATTGCTATTGGTGGTTTGGCATCATTCTTTGTTTTCGGATTGTTGCTTCGTCTTTCGTATCCGAATAGTTCTTCAGTTGGTGGCATATTTTATGGGATAGGGAATCCTGAACAAGTTCATGTCCCTTTATCTTTGAGCAACCATACTGTCAATATCCTTCAGAAGAGTAGTGACATCAATGCGTTTGATAAAAATCTGACTTCTGATTCTAGCTCTGGCTTACCTGTTGTTGTTAGCAAAAGTATACCACCTCCAGATTTCAGTAGTGATAGGAAGTTGGAGACACCTTTGACACAAGAAAAAGAGGATTTGGTTTCTTCGGATATAACTGAAAAGACTGATGTTCAATCAGGTGAACGTGAAACCAATGTTTCCAAGGCTGAAGACACTCCAAGTGCATCATCTCCTCCAGATGATGTCTCTGAAACTGCTTCAGCAGAACCAGGTACTGTTGTTATCTTTTAAACGCTTATTTCCGTAGCTTTTGTCGTATTTGGAACATTTTGAGTTATGGTAGCTTAAATTTCAATAAACAAAGACTAAGCTAGTGTGGGAATGTTATAGAACATTTAGTTTTGCATTTCTATGGAAAGGCGTAAGTTTCTGAGAAGTTTTAAAGAAATTCAGCGGCTAAACTCTTAGCTATAGACCTACTGTAATTATTCTAGCCGAGGACTGAATATAGCAGATTAGAGTAAAAACTTGGTTAGGGAGCAGATAGTGAGTGCTGGGCTTGTAAGGTGGTCTCAGCATTTTGTTTTAGGGGTTAGAGTTTCTAGGCTTTGTGGGCATTTGGTTGAGAGTTCTACCTGTTTTGGTGAATTGGAATAAGAAGAGCAGTTTCATAGATCTGTTCTTGTCAGTTTCCCTTGCTTCTCATGATTCTAGCTGTTCGATGTTTTATATTTCTGTTATGAGTTTGTCGCTTACTCAAATCTTTGATTGCTTGTAGAGTGTGATTTGTATCAAGGTAGTTGGTTTTATGATCCTGGGGGACCTCTCTACACGAACAACTCTTGCCCTGTCCTGACGCAGATGCAGAATTGCCAGGGAAATGGAAGACCTGACAAGGGATATGAGAACTGGAGATGGAAACCGTCTCAGTGTGAGCTTCCTCGGTTTGATGCCAGAAAATTTCTTGAACTTATGAAAGGCAAGACACTGGCCTTTATAGGAGATTCAGTAGCTCGTAATCAGATGGAGTCCATGTTGTGCCTTCTTTGGCAGGCAAGTAATTCAATTTAATGGTGAAAACCGGTATAAGGGATCTATTGTGTTGCTTTATTCAGCTTCAGGAGATCGTATGTATTATATTAAAGTAGGTTTCTGTTTTCAGGTTGAAACACCAGTCAATCGTGGGAGCCGAAAGATGCAGAGATGGTATTTTAAGCAATCATCAGTAATGATTGCCCGTATTTGGTCATCTTGGCTTGTTCATCAGTTCAACGAAAAATTCGATTATGCTCCTGAAGGTGTCACAAAACTAAAGCTGGATCTTCCTGATGAGCGCATAATGGAAGCTATCCCGAAATTCGACGTGGTTGTCCTCTCATCAGGGCACTGGTTTGCAAAGCAGTCTGTCTACATATTGAAAGAAGAGATCGTGGGAGGCCAATTATGGTGGCCAGACAAATCAAAACCCATGAAAGTCAATAACGTGGATGCATTTGGAATATCAGTTGAAACAATCCTTAAGTCCATGGCTACACACCCGAACTACAGCGGTTTGACCATTGTGAGAACATTCTCACCTGATCATTACGAAGGTGGTGCTTGGAACACAGGTGGATCATGCACGGGGAAAGAAGAACCCATCCTTCCAGGGAAGCTAGTGAAAAACGGATTCACAGAGATAATGCATGAGAAGCAAGCGACAGGATATAACCAAGCCGTCGATAAAGTCGCGGAGAATTTGAAGCTAAAACTAAAGCTGATGGATATCACAGAGGCATTTGGATATCGCCATGATGGTCATCCTGGTCCATTCAGAAGTCCTGACCCTAACAAGATCACTAAACGGGGACCAGACGGACGGCCTCCACCTCAGGACTGCTTGCACTGGTGCATGCCAGGACCAGTCGATACATGGAACGAAATGGTCTTGGAGCTCATAAGGAGAGACAGGAAAAGCTCATCAACTTGACTTGGTTTGAAACTCAAAGGATGAGAGAGCATATTACACGACTTATACTATTAATCTGATTCTTGGTTACTGATAAACTCAAAGATAAACTCACTTGTAGATTTGTGCTAGGCACGGTGAGTTAGGATTAGAATTTGTTCCACTATACTTGTTGGTTCGTTTGTCCTGAGATTGAAATTTAAGATTTGGGAGTTATGAGTTCAAGTTTATTCATACTAGTCGAAATTTCATAAATTATATAAACTGGGGGGGGCGCATTTGCAAAATAGCTGAGTAATAATCGCCTATCTCACTGACTCACCCAAAGCCCGACCAAAAGCTTTTGATTCCTCAAGAGTGAAAATGGCGTCGTACACAGTCTCCTTTATCCCTTTGACGCTCTCTAATCCTCGGATCTTTGTTTCGAGACAGAATGGATCTCCCTCGTCTTCTTCTCGGATTCCTCTAACGTCTTCTCTGTTAGGTAAGAAGCTTCTGGCGACACAACCGTCGCATCGCTGCTTCGTCCCCAAGCTCCGGTGCTTGACCTCGGCCAGCACGGTCTTAAACGTCCCTATTGCGTTAGTTTTTTTATCTGACAGCTCTTTTACATCTTTATCATTTCTGGGTTTTTCCTTTCACCACGGATATTGAAGCTTAGGGTGTTAAGGTTGAATTTTTCAGGCAACCGGAGAATGGTTCTTCGGATAAGATCCCAAAGTGAGTCTCACTCCAAATTACGTATAGAATTTGTAATTGTAGAGCTTATACGTTTGAATTGTTGAGGTTTTTTTTTTAATTGTTTGATTTTAGATGGTCGGCGAGAGCTATAAAGTCACTTGCAATGGGAGAATTGGAGGCTAGGAAGCTCAAGTATCCAAGTACCGGGACCGAAGCCATTCTCATGGGTATTTTAGTCGAAGGTTTGTGATTCTGAGACCTATATTTGCTTCAGCTTTGTGTTTTGCCGCGTCTTCTAGTTTAGATTTTGATTTCTAAGGATCACTATGTTGCTTTGGATATTTATGCTTTGTCATTGTGAAAGCTTGTATTTTAGTTTTGAGGGATTCTGTACAATAATGCTGGTGAGATTGTTTCGGCTAAGTGTGTGCTTCAGCTCATCTGAGCTTTAACTGAATCCAAGCATTGCATAAGCAAGAGCTTTTATGATTAGTTGTCCTGTTTCTTAATCATTAAGTTGATGCTGTATAAGTCGGTTGTGGAATGCCTTATGTTGGTTGATAGAGGAGAATTGGGTAACTTAACCGTAGAAAGTATAAACTGGAAACTGAAAAGTCTTACATTGAGTTGAGAGATCTGTATAAGATAATGCTGGTGAAGATTTCTCTGTCTTGCTTTGTGCTTTAGTCCACCCTCTTAACTGATTCCGAGCATACCTTATAAGTACAGGCTGTGTTTGTTCCTATAAAACAAAATACATGTGAAATAAGGTAACCATAAAAAACTGTAACTTTATTATATTCAGTTGTTGAATGCTTATGCGGTTTGATCGAGAGGAGAGAACTGGGTGGAATCATCAGAAAGAAAGTTTTATCTTTGTGTTTTATACCCTTCTTCTTTCTGTTATTCAAAAGGCATTTATGGTAAATCGTTTTGGATTATGTGGTTTACTGACGTATATTAAGCTTGTCATAGTTGGTTTTGATTTTAGGCACTAGCACAGTTGCTAAGTTCCTGAGGGGGAATGGAGTCACACTTTTCAAGGTTCGAGATGAGACGTTAAGCCTGCTGGGGAAATCAGACATGTACTTTTTCAGCCCAGAGCATCCTCCTCTAACTGAGCCGGCTCAAAAGGCCATTGCCTGGGCCATTGATGAGAAGAATAAATCTGGTGTGCATAAACAACACCTCCTTAATATTTTGTGGATCCTTGCTGTTTCCCATCCATTATATTATATTGCCAACTGAAACTATTTGGTCACAGATGTGGATGGGGAACTAACCACGGCCTACTTGCTTCTGGGGGTTTGGTCTCAAAAGGATTCAGCAGGCCGCCAGATTTTGGAGAAGCTCGGGTTTAACGAAGATAAAGCCAAAGAAGTTGAGAAATCGGTAAGTTTCTTAACACCAAATCCTACAGGATAGAAAAGCTTTCTCAAAGTCACAAGTGTTGAGTGTCTGTTTGGTGCAGATGAATGAAGATGTAGATTTGAGCTTCAAGAAACAAGGTCAATAGTGATGAGGTTTATATCGATTAGAAAAGCTTCTGTAATTGTTATGGAGTAGCAAAAGCAACTCTTGATTAAAGACTCGGCCAAAGACCCCACTTTCATTAGTATTCACTTTCCATACTTGTTTGTGGTTAGTGTCATTTAGCTTTTCCGCATTATCACAATATACAACTCTGGCAAATGATTCAGTGCTTTGGTTCTCCGATAGGTTTTTGTTACTAAAACTCACGTCCTCTGTTGATTATTGACACCTTGGTGTCTTCATATGGATGCTGGGTAGGTATTTTCTTTACGCTAAAGATTGATTGTTATCTGAAGGAATGAAACAGACGAGATAAAAAAAACTTGCAGAAGATGGAAACTGTAATTTCTTTCAAGGGTTAAAAAGTCATTCGTCAGTCAACTGCAACGTCTAGTTGTTTCCATACTCGGTTTCAAACAAAAGCTGACATGCTTCAGAAAACCTATCCATAGATTCAAGCTTCTCCATCATCATCTCCTTGATTTCAGGTTGTAAGGTGGATTTTGAAATAGATTGTCACCGTCTTTAAACACCTGGATATGCTTGGGATATATTCCACTAATTCTTCTCTTCTTCTCTTCCACCGTAGTCTATCAACTCAAACTTCTCTAGACACGAATACAAGCATTCGGGATAAGAGCCCCTATCGCTCTGAAAGCTGATGCGATAGGGGATCTATCTGTTGATCTCTGAAAAGTTTTGACATGGTATTAGCAATAATGCTAGTAAGTAACCACACGTCAGCAAGTGTTTGTGCTGAGTCTTAAACATACATTTTAGGCTCAATACTGAAAACTACACACTAAACGGAATTATTAGGCTGGATACAGAAACTACACACTAAATGTAGTTAAGTGGTCAAGTGATCATCATTCTTCTAACTATAACCTTATTATGTAGACAGGAAACAAACCGATGACCTTATTCGTCTAAGCTCATAAGATTATAATATACATAAAACGCATTTGAAATCACGAATCCAATTTGTAGTTAATCCAAGCATATGTATAAACAAGCGTTTTAATGATTTGTTGTGATATTATGGATTTCATGTTCACAAGTTTTTGCAGTGTGATACAGAGCCGATACGTTTTGTTTAGGGTTTGATCAGTGAGTCGTGACAATAAAGTTTTGACAAAGTTCAGTTTTGTTTCTAGCTTGTGAATTTTTGGTTAATTTAATTGACCATTGAAATGGAAAGATGGCTTGCTTGTTTTGAATCTCTCTTCAGTTCAGGGTGTTTTGTTTAGCTAAAAGAACTTATATTATTACTGGTACAAAGAATTTAACAACATCAAAATCTTAGCCAAGGAATCTAAACATCTACGACACATATCACTAAAACCTCTGCAACTTGTCAGCTCTGATCAAAGGCAACTGTGTGGCCAAGGCGAGCCGTCCAGATTGTTTGTAATCAAAGGGACAAGAATGCTCCTCCGGATAACGATGTGACCCGCAAAACATGTGTCCACATCTACACTTGAATCCCAACATTCCTACCTTCCTCTTACATATCCCACATCTCCTTTTTTTGACCGGTTCTTCTTCAACGGCGGGACTATTCGTAGGAGGGCAACACTGTGATTGCTCGGTCTCGGGTTCGAATCTTAAAGCGGGCGAGTGTTGAAGAACACTCTTTTTGTAGCAGAGAGAGCATAGATTGTTGTTCACTCGGGTGCCGTAGAGTCCACAGCCTCCCTCGCATGGTAATGCTTCTGTTTCGTTCACCATCTTCTTTCTTCTACTTCTTGCGATAGTTGTTATATGAGAGTCAATATAATTCAATATTTTGTGTGAGCTCTATCAATGACTCTAAAATCTAAATATATAGAGGATGTCTATTGTTCTTAGTTCTTCTGGAATTGTGTAGTGCAATTAAGTTTCCCTTTTTTAATACAATTCGGTAAGTGTTTCCTCTTTTGTAATAGTCATCTACGTTCGATAAGTGTTTGCTAACGATTCTTATTGCAAGTTATTGATTTTCCTTTCCTCATATAACTAAGAAAGGAAAAGTTACAATAGAAACGCTGAGAGATATTTCATAATAAGGAAACTGAGAAGACGTGTTTAATCCTCTTCGAACAGTCATAAATCCAATAAAGAAAAACGTTGACTAATGTAAGAAAAAAAAGACAAACCAAATAAATAACTAATCCAACTTGATGATAATTTAGACAACAGCAGCTTCCTGGTAGTTTCTAAAACGTCGGTTCGTTTTCTAAATACAGAAAAGAGTTGCGTGCCGTTTTCACTATCTTAAGGAGTAATTAATTAGTTTCAAGTAAAATACCAAATTAGACAATTCCACATGGTGATCTTTGATGGCCTCCCCACCACCGCACGTGAATTTGGAATACCTTGTTTAGTTTCATTATCAAATTACACCTAAACGCGTTACTAATTAAATTATTTATTGTCTATCAAAAAGCCACGCAACAACAGTCTAGCATTTAAATCTTCACGTGGGTCTAACCCGGTTCCGGTTTCATTATCCGGGTATATGTTTTGGCTTCGTCTGAATTTGAATTTGAGTTTTCTCATTCAAAAAACGATAAATAAATAAAATATTGGTCAGTTATTCTTTCTATGGTTCTTGTTTGATATAGAAAGAATAACAGGTTTTGGATTTGTCTGTGTGTTTGGACTTTGGATTAGTATTCATTCGGTTTAACCAATCAAAATTCGCAACCTTAACACGTTATAAACCATGATGTAATGATTTAATCAATGATCAATTAAATGTATAGAAATTTATTTTCCATTTCCGCAACAGCTCAAAACGTTTTCTCTCTTTTCCGATTTTAGTCTAAAAACTGAAACAAACACAAAAAGCAACAATTTGTCTTTGAAAATCTCCTCTGTGTATGGTTCAGCTTCGGTTTACTAAATCTCTATGCCGTCACGATCAATCTCGGCACCGGTTCCGGTTCTTGCTCCGGCTCCGATCGTTTCCTCTTTAGTCCCAGCAGCGCCGTCAGGACATCAGAATAAGACAACGCGAATCTTTCCACCGTTCGTGGTGGCTGGAGCCGGCGCCGGTTTCTCTCTTTTCATCACTCTCTCCGTCTGTTTCTGTAAATTCAGCCGGAAACGTTCATCACCTCCGGCGGAAAACGCTTCCTCTTCGCCTCGGAGACCGTCGCCACGTGAGTTTTCATATTCGTCTCTCCGTCGCGCCACCGGTTCTTTCTCGCAGGCGAATAGACTAGGTCAGGGCGGATTTGGCGTCGTGTTTCGTGGAACTATCTCCGGCGGCGAGAATGTAGCTGTTAAAGTAATGGATTCAGGATCTCTTCAAGGAGAAGGTGAGTTTCAGAACGAGTTGTTCTTCGCCGCCAAGCTTGACTCGCCTCACGTTGTCCCTGTTATTGGTTTCTCTCATGATCGAAAACGACGACGTTTGCTTCTTGTTTACAAGCTTATGGACAATGGTAATCTCCAAGACGCCTTGCTTCACCGGAGATGCCCTGAGCTTATGGATTGGAATCGGAGGTTTTTGGTTGCCGTTAACATTGCCGATGGGATTAAGCATCTTCATAGTCTTGAACCACCTGTGATTCATGGTGATATTAAGCCTAGCAATGTTCTATTAGATAGTCTCTTCTCTGCCAAAATCGCTGATTTTGGTTTGGCTAGGTTGAAAGCAGAGCAAGTGGAGATTAGTGTAGCTCCGGAGCGTGATGGTGATGGATCTATGGTTGAAGAAGTAGAGAGTGTGGTAACTACTGTGACTGGTTATGAAGATTTTAACTTTGGGTTGGTTGATCAGTCTCCGGAGAGTGTTGCTAAGGTTCCTGGGTCTGTGAGTGCTTCTCCTGAGGCGACGACGGTTGTCTCTGTTTCTCCGGAAATGGGAGAGAAAACGGATGAGGATGGTGGTAGTGTTGTGGTGATGAAGAAGGGGAAAGAGAGTGAGAGCAAAGATTGGTGGTGGAAGCAGGAGAGCAATGTTGAAAGAGGGAGAGTGAAAGAGTATGTAATGCAATGGATTGGTTCAGAGGTAAAGAAGGAGAGACCAAGCAGAAGTGATTGGATTGAGGCGGCAGCTTTGTCTTCTTCGTCAAGTAAGAAACTTGAGAAGAAGACTAGCAAGAGACTAGATTGGTGGTTGTCATTGGAGGAAGAGGATGAGAATAAGAAGAAGAAGAAGCGGAGGATGGTTAGAGAGTGGTGGAAAGATGAGTATCGTAGAGAACTCGCTAAGAAAAGGAAGAAGAAGAAGAAGATGACTTTAGAAGCCGAGTTTTGTAGTGATGATGGGAGTAGTAGTGTGAGTCAATGGCGGCGTGGTAGTGGTAGTGGTAGCAGCATAGATTGGTGGTTAGATGGGTTAAGTGGTGAACGATGGTTGAGAGCAAGGGGAAATAGCCATGACTCGGTGAGCGGTGAGATAGCTAAGAGCTGCGGAATTAGTAGCACGCCGAGCATGAGAGGGACTGTGTGCTATGCAGCTCCTGAGTACTGTAACTTGGACAACAACGTGTCAGAGAAATGTGATGTCTATAGCTACGGTGTTCTGTTGTTAGTTCTGATTTCCGGGAGGCGCCCGTTGGAGATGACGGGCTCCGCGAGTGAGATACAACGGGCAAACCTCATGTCTTGGGCGAGGAAGTTGGCGAGAAGAGGAAAACTTGTTGATCTTGTGGATCAAAAGTTGCAAAACTTAGACCAAGAACAAGCAGTGTTGTGCATAAAGGTGGCTTTGTTGTGTCTGCAAAGATTACCGATTTCACGACCGTCAATGAAAGAGGTCTTGGGAATGCTTAAAGGAGAAGTGAATCTACCAGAGTTGCCTAGTGAGTTCTCACCATCGCCACCATTAAAGACAACGAGGAAGCAGCGCCGTTGACTAATTTAGGAATCATTTTGATTATTATTATTCAAGTGTTACACCGCTAGTTTTAGGAACTTTGATTCAATTTCACTATACTTTCCAATTTCTCTTTCTATAGTTTCACACGCATTATTGACATTGATTTTTTTTTTACACGTTTATACTTCGATGTCAATATGTCATACAACACTTCTTCAAATCGGAGTTGCTCGGGATTGGATTATTAGCAGAAAGAAAAGGCTAAAACTTTTTCCACCTCCAAAAGTCATTTAAAGGTCACACAAATCCTATGGGCCTAATCAGTTAACAAACCACTTCCAATCGAGTTAAATGAAATGAAGATACCAAATTGGGTCACGTTAGGAGTCAGCAGTTTGTGTTCTTTATATATGGACATGGGCCATCTTCGATTTTTCTTATTCGTTTCTACTTAAAATCACCAAGATTTATTGAATTTTTCTTCTTATTATTATTTGGCCCTTATATAGAGTATGGTCTATCCATAATTTGGCCCAGTTTTTTAAAAATACTAGATATTTGGAACATGCATGCTTTTTATTTTTAAATGTATCAGATTCAGATGAAACTCAATTATTAAAAAAAAAATCATACATAAACAGTTTAAAATATTTACTACTACTTAATTATTTTCGGATTAAGAAATCCCTTATAACATTTCATAAAACATAGTATTCTGCATTTTTTCAAAAAGTTGTTGTAATGTTTAGAAAACAAATTGAAAATGCAACAGTTTTTAATGAATAAATGCAAGGCGTTATAGAATGTTGGTTTGTTTTTCATTTTAAGTGTTTTTCAATATTTTAAATAATAACAACAACAAAAATCATTTGCTTTCGACTAGAAACAATGACTTATATCATTGCTTATACGAGTGCATGTTACAATCGTATGTGGCGGTTAGTCATCCTACTTGGCTCGATCGATGGTGTATTTGCTGAGGAAAGGGCTTTGTGTTCTGATTAAATTTGAGTTTTGATGGTAGTATGGCTTGAGTAAAGGTTGAGGATGTTGTTTCATTTTCATATGTCTGGCTCTTTCACCTCTTTGGTGGGTATGTGTTGTATCAAACAATCGTCTCTTAATACAATACCAGTTGACAAAAAAAGAGCAGTAACTAATTCTTATAAACTATAGTACATTATTTCCTATATATTTTATAACATAAAATAAATCATATTTTCTCATAATTTAAAGTGCTATTCAATGATTTTTAGGAATACGATCCAGCATATGGCCTTGCAGTCTATAGTATATATAAAAATAATTATATGGTACCTATGTCAGAGATATCTAGGATATATAGTAGATCGTCGTACAATTGATATATCATATAGTATGTGTATACAATAAGAAAATAAACATATAAATTGTACGATCTCTAAAGAATACTTTAAAAATGATAAATATTAAGATATGGAATGTTGAAGGGAACCTATTAAAAAGAGAAGAAATTAATGATGAAGCAGAAAGACGTCATTGCTTACCCTAACAAACCTCTCTCTCCATCTTTTTCCGATACGTCTACCAATAACTTAGTATTTTTTTCTCTTAGTTTTTAATATTATAACCAAACCCTTTTACTATCTTTTTTCCGACTCCCATATCTTTTTTTTTTCCGACTCCCATATTATTCAACTTTACAACAAATCCCTGACTAGAGCAAATCCCAGAGCACAAGATCAGATCCTTCTGTCTCATCATCATCATCATTATTATAATCATAATTACAAGAAGAATCGTTGTTCAAAATAATTAACGTATAACGACTTCTAGATGAATAATTTTCAGGAGAAGAAAAGAAGGCGTAGTAAAACGCCGAGAGTTTGTAATAACGAAGAAAACATGGAGAAGTTAGTACATAAAGAAATTGAGAAACGAAGGAGACAAGAAATGGCTTCTCTCTACGCGTCTCTCCGCTCTCTTCTCCCTTTAGAGTTCATCCAGGTCAAAACCCTAATTACTCTTGCTTTTAATTTCTTCCTCTTCTTCTTCTTTTTTTTTTGTTAAGGAAAAAGTCCACAAGTATGCTTTGTCGCTTAGTTTGTTAAAAAGATTCACTAGAACTCTAACACTCTATCATCACAATATCTCAAGTTGACCTCTACACCTTAATTACGTTTGATTTGGTTTTGTAGGGAAAACGTTCAACGTCAGATCAGGTGAAAGGGGCAGTGAATTACATAGACTATTTGCAAAGGAATATCAAAGACATAAATTCCAAGAGAGATGACCTCGTGTTATTGTCTGGACGAAGCTTTAGGAGTAGTAATGAACAAGAATGGAATGAGATTTCGAATCATGTCGTGATTCGTCCGTGTTTGGTCGGCATAGAGATAGTGTTGAGCATTCTCCAAACGCCATTCTCAAGCGTTCTGCAAGTGCTTCGTGAACACGGTCTCTATGTTCTTGGCTACATCTGTTCCAGTGTAAATGATAGACTCATTCATACTCTACAGGCTGAGGTACAATATCTCGAGCTTACTAACTTTACAGCAATCGAAGCATTACTAACTTTACTAAGAATATAGAGAAATACTTAATCATAACATATATTTCTAACTAACTTTACTAAGAATATAGAGAAATACTTAATCATAACATATATTTCTAACTTTGTTAATGTTTTCGATCTTGTCGGCTTACAAACGCGTTTATGTCCTAATTTGGAATGGAATATAGAATATAGCATACATCTTCTTCATAGCTTTTTGGAATGGCTTATTGTATCAGAGTAATGAATATATATGTTTGAGTTAATATGTGAAGTTGATTTGCCTTATGTTGAGTTAATATGTGAAGTTGATTTGCCTTATGTTGCAGGTCAACGATCTGGCTTTGATCGACTTAGCAGACCTTAAGGATACACTTACCCTGATGAAGTAATTCAAATAATCAAACGTTTTTTTTCAGTAGATTCCTTTTAACTTCTCAAACCAAAACGATGTATATATATGGTTCTTAGTACTTTTACTGTGTATTTATCTAGCTACTTTAAAGAATTTGTGCGTAAGAAACTAATGCTAGCTAGCTTTAATATCACAACCATCTCTTACATATTATATAAACTATGGTCCATCTAAACTTTTTCTTTATCATTGATGTTTTGACTATCTTGTTTATTCACAGAAAAAAATCTTCATTTTGAAAATTTGATTAAATATCTTATGAAAACAAATTATCTTTCAAGAAAATATATTAGTTTACTCTATCTTTTGTTCATTAGGGACAATGACTATTATTTTGAGGATTACCGCATGAGGCCTTCTTATTTCTAGACGTCTCTGCTCCTATATATAAGTCATATAACATTCTTATCTGAAGATGTACGTAATCTGTCGAGTTAGGATATAATTAAGAGAATGGTGGAATTTAATTCGTACACATAGAATTAATGGTATAATTAATTTACTATTGTTGGTGTGAGTAGCATCAAATAGATGATAGAATAGTATTTTGAACAAAAATTCTGATAGATAGTATAAGCCTTCAAACTAAAATTGTTTCCGGACGAATACACGAAAAGAAAAATGAAATAATATTAACTTTCTAAAAACTCATCGATTGATGGGTATACACAAAATGGTTAAAAAGAAAAAAAAATGATTAACAGATTTTGAGATTATATAATACTGAAAATTTGAGTCGGAAATTGATTTGCAATATGCAAAAGACAAGAAACATGAGGCAAAGGAAAAACCATTTTTCAGAGAAATCTAAACATGTGAAATTCGTTTTTCTAAAAGTAACAATTTGCGAATTTATCAGCGACGGATATTTTTTAAAAATAATATGTAATGTTTCTGTTAGAAAGTACTTTTGGTTGACAAAAAGAACTGTTACAAACTTACTTTGTTGTGTACGCACTGTTACAAAATTATCAAATTTGAATCTTGAAAATGGTTAATTAGGGTTGTGTGATACGCACTCCAGATCTGTAATCACAAATTAGCTAATGACTATAAAGTCGATGCAAAAAGTAAAACATAGGGAATGTATATTATATGCCGCTTAGTTGAAAACCGCTACATATCTATGATCGATTTAAATATTTGAACTCTGGAACTGTTGACTTTTCTCTTAGACTTAAATTTTGGTAAACAATTTCAGCAACTAAAATGAGTGAGAAAACTTGGTTGTTGAAAAAAAAAGAGAGAGTGAGAAAACTTTGGTTTAGTTTTCTACAGTGACCAGCTTTGGGGTTTTGGGCGGAATTAATTAGCCAAGTAGGGTCTAGAAAATGTGATCTTTTAACACATGGCCAAAGTCGTTTATATTTGGTGATTCTGTTTAAAACTCACAATTTGTTTTTTTCTTTTCTTAAATTTTGAAATCATATCTATTTAGAACTAAAGTTCATCATAAATTTTGATGACCCTAATAAATAATATAGCGTCAATATAGAGAACTTAGCTGGAGATATATTGTAAATATGTTGTTGTAACGATCTATTACGAATAACTATTGAAATACAATACAATTATTTAAAAGAGCAATATATAATTGTATAATTTACCACATCATTAGGATACTTCGCCCCAAACACATATTTTAATTCGTTTGAACGAACTTAAATAAAAAAAATAAAAAAAATCATTGGTTAAAACTTTTTATTGCAGAAATAATTGGTTGTTACTGTAGAAATAGCGGCTTCTATTCGCAACCGTCAGATATACAAGTCTAAAGAGATGTCTTTAGTTTAGTCGTGACTCCTACAAGGCATGTGTGTACGATCGCCTGATAGGGAATAATTTAACTTTGCATAATCCATATTTTCCGACAATCATCGAGTTGACATGATTCGACATTTGGTCATACACGTAAATATAACAACGTGCTTCTAATTTTAATTTTATAAGATTAAAACTATCAGATAGTACTTTTTGGGATATAGGAAAAATGCATCTCATGTAATAAAACTATAGCAGAAACGTGTCTTAAAAATAATTTACATAATAAATAGTTAACTTGTTTTATCATGACTATAATATGCAAACATTATTGCGGTTGTACGCATGTAATAATATTACTGTATATAAACTGTTATATACCAGCTCTTATAACTTTAAAACTCTATCCATTTTCTTAACGTAATGTATAGTATAAGTGAATGAAATTTTTCTCTTTTTACAAATTTATCTGGTTTATAAAAGTTGCTAATATCAGGCATAATATGGCTTATGGCGTATATTGAGCATATCAGCATACAACACACATCCCTAAAGAAAAGACTTTGGTCAAACATCCAACGAGATTATCTTTTATAGTATAGTGGCTCTTAATATGCGTATATACATATATATAAAAAACAAGGGATTCGTGACAGAGAAGAAGGATTTGCTTTGCCTTGAAAGGATAACCTTTACCAAAAGGATTATTTTTTAATAATGGAAACTGTGGAGGGATGTCATGGTTTTTATATTCAAAGCATATTATATTGAAATAGTATCTTCTTAAGAACAGTATATCTTTAGCATTATATATCTGATACGCAATGGATATGGACGTTTAATAAACATGTGAAAAGACTAGTTGCAGTGTGAGCAGGTGCAAATAAAAAGAAAGGATCGGAGCCCACATGCGACCATCGCAACATCATCAACGGTTGAGATTTGAGGTTTTGTTTTCATGTATCCGAATCTTAAGACATGGTTGCACTTTCACGTCGACATTTGTCAAATAGTTATATTCTCCAGTTCCTCCTAGTTGTATGAGAATATAATTTTGTTTTAGAGAAAATGTGCATTATGGTTTTTTTTTTTTTCCAACAGTTTGCGTTTTAGATACTAATTCTGTATTTCATGGAAAGAGATGGATTCGCAATGGTATTTCACATAAAGGAAATTTTGTGTTGGATGATGGTATGACAAAAGCTGTTTGGAGGGTATAAATTATTAAGTTGACATTAATTTCAAAAATTTATAATTATGTGTTTTAATTCTCTTAATTAAATAAACTGTAGAGGATTTTATTTTGTTATGTATATATATTGACTATAAGTTGTATTCTACTAGTTTGTTACAAATCAAGCCCGAGGCTCATCCCATAAATGAAANAAAAAAAAACTGATAACTATTTCAATTTTATTTAAAAAAAAAAAAAGAGTAATTCCGTAACCTGCATTATTTGGTCCTCCTACTGTGTATCTATTTAATATTTAAATAATGGTCCTCCCTCTCACCTAAGGAGACATAGAGAACCATCTGGTTCTTTAAGGCACCATCATTCAACAAGTAAACAATAAAGGAAATTAAATTATCACAAGACAGAACCACAAAATCCTTTGGAGATCTGACACTGGTAAAGCTCAAAGTGTCAAACTATGGATCCTTATAAGAATCTTAATCCAAAAGGTTACCAGAGACAGAGACCGTTTAGCTCAGCCGGCGAGAGTGGCGGCAGCGGCGGCTCCGGTACGGCCCATGAAACAGATGACAATAAGAAGAAGAAGAAGCTTCTCCACCGCGACATCGAACGCCAAAGAAGACAAGAAATGGCTACACTCTTTGCTACTCTTCGTACTCACTTACCTCTTAAATACATCAAGGTTCATATTCTTAATTACTCACTCTTTTCTCTCAAATTTATTTACTTTTTCGTTATATCAATTGTTCGAAGAAACCAAGATTTGGTGAGATTTGGCTGCTAGGGTTGTGAATATGTCGTTTTTTGTATTTAATTTAGTTTTGTATTTAATCTTTATTTATAGGGAAAAAGAGCTGTGTCGGATCATGTAAATGGAGCGGTAAATTTCATTAAGGACACGGAAGCACGGATTAAAGAACTTAGTGCAAGAAGAGACGAGTTAAGTAGAGAAACCGGCCAAGGATATAAATCGAATCCGGATCCAGGAAAAACTGGATCCGATGTAGGCAAATCGGAGCCGGCGACTGTGATGGTGCAACCACACGTGAGCGGTTTAGAAGTGGTAGTGAGCAGCAACTCCTCAGGCCCCGAAGCTTTGCCACTATCAAAAGTGCTCGAGACAATTCAGGAGAAAGGGCTTGAAGTCATGAGCTCCTTCACTACAAGAGTCAATGATAGGCTCATGCACACTATTCAAGTAGAGGTATGGTTGGTTACAACATGTCAACATGCCATGTCAATGGAAGTTAATCTAGGGTTTCATTACATTTAACTATATTCAATACAGGTTAATAGTTTCGGATGCATAGACTTATTATGGTTGCAGCAGAAGCTAGTTGAGGATTTGATACTTTCGACGGGGTACTAATCATGCAGAAACATACCATTCGTAGTCCTAAAGAACTTCCTCATCGTATGATCTCTTTTACCCGAGCTCTTCATTCGTTATATGAGCTTAGCTAAATAGAAACTCATTTCCAAATTATTGTCCTTTTTAGATGTGGTATTGAAGCCTTGCATGTTAGTGGATATAAAACAGTATTTTTTGTAGATATCATATGTTTGTTGCTCCAATTATTGTTTTCTTGTTCATGAACTTATATATACTTAGAAGTTAAGAACTAATGTGAAAGTCATATATAATTATAAACACTAGAATTTCACATGGTTCTAGTTCATATATCAATGGAAGACTAATATTAGCAATGTTCGATATGGTGTATTTTTGTTCATGTGTTTTACAACATTATAACTATGGTTGATGTTCTAATGAACTAATCTCACCGTATACTTGATGCAGAAAAAATCAAAGTCTTCTTGAAATTTCGTTATGAGAGCAAGGTGCATAGGTGTTAAAGTTCATTCATGGATTGAGGTGTAGCTTTGGTTTAAACAAGTTCAAGTGACTTCATGGGGTAGATCATAACTTCACCATGATTCGCCGCCGTAAAGACCAAGGGTCTGATGTTTTCAGTAGAGATTTTTTTTTTCTCACGGGCAAGCCATTTTTTTGTTTCCCTTTCATTATAACATTTTGTATCACTCCATTGTTAGGTTTTCTTGGGTTTTCTCGTATGGAAAATAAGTTTTTCTGTAATACATATCCATGAATCATTTAGACCTGTATTAGAAGGAAAATCCGGAAGGGCATAGTAAAATAAAGGCCAATACAATAGCATAATATATATATATCGCCTAGTTCTAACCAGATAAGTATGAAGCAAGGGTAGGTGAGAACCATCTTTTGGGCTCTATAATAGTCAGAATCTGCTAGGTTGTTTCTAGCCTACTATTCTCTACGCTATCAGTACCACATTGGTGAATTAGATTTCGATATTTTATGTGAATTGTTCACACATAAAACTGCGAAAATTGAGAAGTAACATAACTGTTATCTCTACGATATATATCAAAGATGAGAGACTATATATGAAGTAGTAGCACTAACCTCGATACAACCAATCCTTTGGGCGATTCGAAAGTGGTAAAATAGAAGTTCCAAATAACTAACAGATGGTAATACTAACCAGTAACCACACAATAAAAGATCGTTTGAATGTACGTGCATGAGTTGATAACCCTAACACAAATAAACATACATACAAATGCCATCACTATTTTGAAATTTTAAATAACTATTTAATTCATAAGCACAAGGCCTCACATCATCAAATGAGTAAATGACATAGCAAATGTGAAGTCAGACAAATTATTTATACAAGATTATGATATTTAATTACGATATTTTTTTCGGAAATAAGAAGCATATTACAAAATTGCCATAGATAAAAGCCTAAGATTCAATGCAGAGAACCACCTTTCTATTTTTAAATCTTGAATTTGCAAAATCTCACTTTCTTTTGTAGTTCACGATACGACACAGTATTATACATATCCCCAGAATCTTGGTTTCTTTTCTTTTCATACGTACCCATAAGCATATGAACAGATCGACCACATATTATTTAATAAAATCTCATTACTTTAGATCTAAATAGTCACTTTAATTAATACATGTCACGAACTTAAGCGAAGTTGACAGTAGTTCAAATGTTTTAAGAGATACGCATGATGAGTGGTTAAGATCTCACTAATATTCGTTTGATATCTTATATCATTATTGGTAATTTAATTAATTATCAACTAGGAGTCTTATTTTTTAATTTAAATGTGTGGTTGTTAAAAAATGTTTTTTTAAATCAAAACTTGAGATGCCGTCCAACAAATTCATGATCTTCAAATCGGATAGTGTTCCGATAAAGAAAATCCCAGACGATATATTAATGAGAATTAATAATATTTAAACCCATATTATTTCCAACTAGTTAACAACCAAACTAATAAATAACAACAATATTGAAAATAGAAACATTAACTCCATCTCATATCAGTTGAAAATATAAACTACATGACTCGAAGTGTTTTGATGGCATTAAGAAATGTTCAGTACATTAATTTCAAAAAGGGGATTACGTTATTTCTTTTTATTTCTTTTTTTGTCTTTTTCTAACAACATTTCACAAAAAGAGAATAACAATAAGAAGCCATAAAAAGGAAACCTTTATATTTTCTTCAGTTGGCTAATTTCGTCGATAATGTTTGTACACGGATCTAGTAATTAAACCAAAAATAAATAAAAATTCCACTGCAATAATTAGAGAGCAAGACATTAATATGTGTACATCTTTCCTACTTCTTACGTATAAGTATAGACCAAAACTTATTTTATTTGTGTGCATGTCCTGTGGTGTTTACTGTTTAATTTAAGCCCACTATTATATGACAGTGATTTGTAGCCAAACATATCCTCATGCACACGTTCACAATCATGTACTTCTCGATCAGTTGGTGTCATGTCCCAGAGATTCAGAAATGGATTTATCCAGTTTTGTATATCTGTGTTTCCAGTCAATAGATTATCATTTAAGGATGATTTCTCACCAACCCAATCCAAGATTTTTTGGGTGAACAATCGTTGTATATATGATACAAAAAGGTTCTACAAAACAAGTACACGTGTGACGTGTGAAAAAAAAAAGTACACATGTGAAAACATACAGACCTAACTGGTTTGCTATTCCGTCTATTGTTTTATGTTACTTCCTAAGGTCAATGTTGAGTTGTACGTTAAAGTAAATCAAATAATAATAATATTGAAGCTTTTTTGATAAATATAAAGATAATATTGAAGCTTTTCTGCTTGTATACCAAAATAGTTGCATATATGTGATATCATGATATAGTGTTAGCAGAAATATCCAAATTTGCAGAAAAAAAAACACATGATTTTCAGGCCATGCCACATTTTAAAATAAATGATTATCATATGGTCAAATTTAAAATGGACGGATGGGCTATCAACCTATTAAATAGTGGACTTGCCCATTACTAGCCCATAAATAAAAAGGTTACGTCCCAAAAAAATGTTACTTTTCAAAATAAACTAAACGCGGATCTAGAATATGACATGACTAAAGCCCAAAACCCATGTAACTACTCAACCTATATACTGTATGATTGATACTTCAAAGTTCAAAACATTAAAAATTCAAAAATTTCACTGTTGAATTGCCATGAGTTTTATTTATTTATTTTTTTTTTTTTTTTTTTTT